>ERZ857965.1221-NODE-1221-length-27621-cov-3.675941_pt1 | contig 27621 bp, 18 predicted proteins | sample MGYA00519758_ERZ857965 | MGnify/ENA primary metagenome ERZ857965 (study PRJEB31778, sample SAMEA3449381) | human gut metagenome | biome: human gut; feature: human-associated habitat; material: faeces | place: United Kingdom | collected 2010/2012 ... | reverse complement strand
CCGGTGACAGGGCAGCCGATTATTACGGGCAGGAGGCGATGAATGCGGGCGACCTGATCGACTTCCTTTCGGAGGCGCAGCAGGAAATCCTCGGGCGGGACAACGGATAGGGCGGGGTATTTCTGATGCGCTCATGCCGTGCGCCGTTTAGATGCCGTACTGACGGGAGTATCGTGTCGAGAAAGCCGGGAGGCGGCCGTTTGAAAAGTCCGAGATAGCGGTCCGTTTCTTGAAGACATGCGCGAATATGCCTTGAGCGGGCGGCGAATAGTAAAGAGGACGATTGCGGTGCGCGAGCGCGCCTTGCGTCGTCTTCCTCCGCATAAAATTTCCCGAATCCGCTTTTTTTATCTATCTTTGCTTCATTCAAATACTAAAAAATAGGTTATGGCAAGTATCAGGAGAATCAAGAGAGATATAGACTTTCTGGCCAATGAAGTGATTTCGGACTGCTATATGGCCCTCTACTTCAACGACGGCGCCAAGCGCGAGCAAATCGTGGCCGTGATCGAGGAGGCGGTCGAGTTCCGCAATGAGCTGTTCGTGCGTGCGAACCATCCGGCGGACAGAAAGAACAAGAGCCTCGTGCGGAAGCACTACGCTCAGATGCGCCGCGACATGATGTCACGCGTGGATGCGATGTTCGAGAAGCTTAGCGGCATTTGCAAATAGTCTGAAAGTGCTCCGCACGTCTGTGCGGGAAGAATAGAAAAAAATGCGGAGAAGCTCCCGGAGCTTCTCCGCGTGTTTTACGAGTGCTTTTCGAGCACCGTATGCGGCACGTCGCCGTGAAAGACGACCTGTATCGGGCAGTCGTAGTTGTGCAATTGCTCCGCCGTGATGCGGTTGGAGTCGTGGCGATGCACATGGCGGTTGACGCAGACGATTTGCTTGACATGGGAGGAAATCGTTCCCAGATCGTGCGATACCATGACGATGGCCATTTTGTCGTTGAATTGTTTGAGCAGCGCGTAAAGCTCCTTCTCGAACCGGTTGTCGACGAAATTGGTCGGTTCGTCCAGAATCAGCAGTTTCGGATCGGAAATCAGAGCTCGCCCGAGCAGGGCCCGTTGCAGTTGTCCGCCCGACAGGGCGCCGATCGGCCGTCGGGCGACCGATTCGATTCCGCAGATACGAAGCAGATTTTCGGCTTTTTCCCTGTCGGCGGAAGTGTATCGGCCGAACAGTTTCTTGCGTGCCTGAAGGCCCGAAAGAACGACCTCGCGCACCGAAATGGGGAACGTCTTATCCAGATCCGAAATCTGAGGCATATATCCGATACGGCGGTAGCCGCCGCTCTCGATCTCTTTCGAGTAAATGACTTTCCCCGTGTATGGAACCGCCTTGAGAATCGCCTTGACCAGCGTGGTCTTACCGCCGCCGTTCGGTCCGATAATCCCGAGAAAGTCTTGCTGATGAATATCCAGATAGACGTGGCTCAGCGCCTCGCACGTCCCGTATCGTACCGATACGTCATTGAGTTCGATCAGTTTGGTCATGGGCTATCGAATGGGCTATGAAAAGCAGGTTGGACGGAATGTCGTATCCCAGCGGGTCGATGGCTACCGTTTCGGCTTTCAGTTCGGACGCCAGCGCTTCGACCGTTGAGCGGCTGAACTGCCGTTGATAGAGAATCCGGGAAATTCGGGCGTTTCGGGCTTCGTCTACGAGCGTCCTGACATGGTTTCCGGAGGGCTCCTTGCCTTCGTCCTCGATGGCCAACTGAGTCAGACCGTAATCGCGGGCCATGTAGGAAAGGGCCGGATGGTAAATGACGAAGGTGCGGGGACCGTCGGCGAATATCGCTTGCAGTGCGTGGTCGAGCGAATCCATGCGGTTCGCGAAACGTTCGTAGTTCTCTCGGTAGCGGGTCGAGTCGGGGTACATGCTTTCGAGTTGGCTCAGGAGGGTCGCTGCCATGACGCGCAGATTGCGGGGCGAGGTCCAGATATGCGGATCGGTTCCGTGCCCGTCGTGTCCGTGCCCATGTTCGCCGGTCAGGACGGGCACGCTGTCTGCCGTGCGGACGATCCGTACGCCGGACATGTTTTCACGGATCGACCGCTCCAGATTATGCTCGAAGTCGAGCAGTCCGATCTCGATGTATGCCGCCGAGTTGGCCACTCGCTTCATCTGAGCCGGCGTAGGCTCGTAGGTTTCCGGACTGGCGGCCGGAGGGACCAGTACGTTGATCTCGAAATCGTCGCCTGCAATTTGGCGGGTCAGGAAATTCAGCGGCTCGATGCTGACCGACAACTGTTCGCGCGGCGGTTCGGCGACGGAGCAGGCGGCCAGCAGCATGCCTGACAGAATGGCCGGCAGGCACCTCTCCATAGCGTTTGACTTCAGAATATGCATTATCATTTTTCGCACTCCGGATATTTTCCCCAAAAGTACGCAAACTTTCGAGGATCGGGCGCTCCCGGTCCCATTTTCGTGCGCGCTTCGCTCTATTTGAAATTTCTCGGACTGATTCCGAAGTGTTTTTTGAAGCAGGTCGAAAAATGGGAGTGCGTTCCGAACCCTGTCATCTCGGCGATTTCGTTCAGCGGAAACTGTCCTTCGCGGATCAGCTCGGCCGAGCGGTTCAGTCGGTATATGCGCAGGAAATCGTTCGGGGTCTGTCCCGTCAGTTGCTTGATCTTCCGATAGAAGCTGGTGCGGCTGAAACCGAGGTTTTTTCCTAAGGTGTTAACGCTCAGATCCTGATCGGAAAGATTCTCCTCGATGAACTTGTACAGTTTTTCCATGAATTTCTGATCCAGCGGGTGCAGATCGTTTCGATCCGGCGATTCAGGTTTCTCTTCCGCTACGGTCTGCGATATTTTTTCTTTTTGCAGCTCTTTTTCCAGTCTGTTCTCGACGATGCTTGCCAGTAGCTCGGCCTTGAAAGGCTTCGGCAGGCAGATATCCGCTCCGCTGTCATAGCCCGCGATCTGACCATCCGTTTCGGTCTGGGATAGCAGCAGAATGACGGGGATGCGGGCCGTATGGTCGTTGCCTTTCATCTTTCTGCACAAGTCGAACATCCTCGAAGCCGGACTCAGATCGCATACGATCAGATTCGGGCGGATCTCTTCGGCCTTTTCGTATGCCTGTTGGCCGTCGGTCGCCGTAACGATCCGGCAACTCTGCATCAGGATCGTTCGGAGGAACAGACCGAGCTCCGGATCGTCGACGGCGACCAGAATCGTTCGATCCGGGGTCTTCCCCTCTCTGTCGTCCTCGGCCGGCGGTTGCGGAGGATTCAATGCGGGCAGGGACGAATCCGGAGCCGAATTCGGGTGTGAAGACTTGTCGTATCGGTCTGCCGGGAGAATGACGCTGTATACCGTGCCTTCCGTCTGGCGCCGTCGCGCGATGACTCTGCCGCCGTGCAGCTCAGTCAATTTTTTAACATAATGTAAGTCGATTCCGAACTCGTTTTGTATCTCTTCTTTGTCGGCCCGGCGATAACGCTCGAACAAATGGCTCAAATTTTCTTCGGACAACAGGCTTCCGTTATCTATTACATTGATTTGAAGGTATTTGTCGTGGATTCCTTCGAGCCCGAAGATAGAGTCGGGCTCGACCGTTACCCTGAGCTCGATCCAGACCGTTGCGTTGGGGCGGATGTTTCTCAGCGTATGTCCGATCAGGTTGGCTGCTATCTTCTCCAGTTTGTCGGAATCGACCGGCAGGACCAGCGAGTCGTACGGGCAGTCCAGATGTATATTGATGTTTTTCTCTCCCGATATACGATTGAACCCGTTTATCACGTTCCGGATACGCGGTATGATGTCGGACGGACCGATCTGAAGTGTCAGTTGTCCCTGGTCCAGTTTCTCATAGTCGAGCTGCTGCTCGATCAATCGGATGAGGCGGAGGCTGTTGCGCTCGATTTCGGAGAGGCAGTAGGCATCGTGAGTCGGGACGGGACCCCTGCTGTCTCTGGTCCGTCGCAGCAGTTCGTTGACAGGGGCGTATATGAGCGTCAGCGGAGTGAACAGTTGCTGAGACACGTTGGTCAGGAATCGGATTTTGTTTTGGGCCGTTTTCAGTTCCTGTTCCTGCTGCGATCGGGTCATGGCCTCCCTTTCTTTCGTCAGTTTTTTATCTATATGGGCCTTGACGACGAAATAAGCGGCAGTGATGATAAGTAAGACGGCAACCGCGATTGCTATCGGGCTGATCCATGGCAGGTCGGCGTCCGCTAAGGAAGAAGAGGTGGCCAGTATCCACATGTCGGTTTCCATGAAGAGGTTCTTTTGGTTCTGATGACGCTTGCCGGCGTGTAGCGCTTATTTTGCCGGGATAGGATATCAATTTACTCCAATCGTTCGTTTATATTGAACATTCTTGCTATTTTTGAGATGGCGAATGCGGCGGGACGGATGCTTGTTTTTTGAATTCGTGCCGGATAAGAGCAGGACAATGCTGTGTGTCGGACGTTTTGTTATGTTTTAACATGTTGATTTGTATTGTTTTATGTTGTTTTGGTTCAAATGACTTCTTTGTTGACCGTGTATTCTTTACTCCGTTCTCGACGTGGGCGGTACCTTTTTCTTAAAAAGTCCGTTTGTGGGTCGGAAAAGAGACAAAGGGAATACTTTTGAAACAAATATAATAATTATTGGCGAATATTGAACGTTTGCGATATATTTTGGTATGGATTGACAAGAACGATTATTAGCTATTATGTAATATTGTATAAGCAAAAATGCGGGATGAAAATGTCCGTATGGCCTACTGTTTCAAATATTATTAACTTAAACTTCAAAATAGAGTGTATGACAAAATGCAGATGAGAATGAGAGATCGGATTTTAAACTTGAAAACTACCATTTTAATGAACTAACTTATGATGAAAAAATTACTAATCTTGTGTTTATTTTGCTTTTGCACCCTTTACGGTATGGGGCAAAATATGGTATCGGGAACGGTGGTCGATGAATCCGGGAATGGGGTTATCGGCGCGACCGTTCTCCTGAAAGGCACAACGAAGGGTGTTATGACGGGCCCGGGGGGACTTTTCTCGATCGACGTCGATAAGTTCCCGGCCGAGCTGGCGATCAGTTTTCTCGGTTATGTTCCTCAAAACCAAACTGTCAAAGGTCCAGTCAAGGATCTGAGGATTGAGCTGGAGACCGAACAGCAGGCGCTCGACGAGACGGTCGTGATCGCTTACGGTACGCAGAAAAAGGCGTCCGTGGTTGCTTCTCTTTCTTCGGCGACAGCCAAGGACATCATGAAGGCGCCCGTCGGCAACGTCGGATCGGCTTTGACCGGACGTTTGACCGGTCTGACCACGATGCAGAACTCGGGTCAGCCGGGTGCGGAGGCTCCGACGATCCGAATCCGAGGAAAGGCTACGCTGAACAATGCGGACCCGTTGGTTATCGTCGACGGTGTCGAACGTTCGTCGGGCGGACGTATTCAGGAAAGCGCGAATGCCGACCTGATGAAAGGATATATGTCGGGCTGGGAAACGATCAACCCGAACGATATCGAGTCCGTGACGATTCTGAAAGACGCTTCCGCGACCGCTGTGTACGGTGTGAAGGGTGCCAACGGCGTACTGATCATCACGACGAAGAAAGGTTTGAGCGGCAAGGCGACCGTTACCTATTCGGGTAGCTTCGGTCTGTCGGTGCCGACTCGTCTGCGTCACAATATCGGCTCTTATGCATATCTCTATTATCAGAACGAAATGGGTTATAACGACGGTACGGGCGCTACGACCAGTTTCGAGGACCTGATGAAATACCGCTACCATTTCAACGACTATCTCTATCCGAGCATGGACTATGCGGACTATATATTGAAGAAGTATTCGCCCAAGACCGAGCATAACGTGAGCGTCCGAGGCGGTAACGACTTCGTTAAGTATTACGCTTCGGTAGGTTATTACAGCGAGGACGGTCTGGTGAAGAAAAAAGCGGGTTATGGTTTCAACCCGAATAACGAATACCGCCGTTTGTCTCTGAGAACCAACCTCGACTTCCAGTTCACCAAGAGGCTGTCCGCCAGCATCAATATCGACGGACGTTTCGAGCGTCGTCAGGGTAACAACTCGCCGGGCGACAACCAGTTCTTCTGGAAGCTCTATCAGGCCAAGCCTTGGTCGACTGCCGGTTTCGATGCGGACAACCGTTATATCATTACCGGAACGGACCCCAATCCGACGATCAACACGATGCTGTTCGCCGGAGGTAACTACACGCGTAATCAGGTGACCGCCAATACGGTCTTCTCGCTGAAGTACGACCTCGATTTCATTACCAAGGGACTTTCCGCTCAGGGTAAATATTCGTTCGACAGTTTCAGCGACGCGGGATACAACCGTGTGCGTCAGTATGCTTCCTATCGTCCGATCGAGCTGGAGGACGGAACGATCTATATGCAGAAGAGCGGCAACGACGGTCCGCTGACTTCGAGTGCTGTTGGTTCTCAGAAGCGCCGCAAGGAGTACGCCGAGGTATCGTTGAATTACGCTCGCTCGTTCGGCGATCATAGCGTAACCGCTCTGGCGATGTACAACATGGAGAAAAGCCGCTACTACGAATCTTCTTTCGCCGATGTCCCGCATGCTTATCTGGGCTTCGTAGGACGTGCTACCTATAATTATAAGAGCCGCTATTTCCTCGACTTCAGCATCGGTATCAACGGTTCCGAGAACTTCCCGAAAGGAAAGCGCTTCGGTACGTTCCCCGCAGTGGCTGTGGGCTGGGCTATTTCGGAAGAACCTTTCATGGAAAGTATCCGCAAGACGGTCAGCTTCCTGAAGATCCGCGGTTCTTATGGTGAGGTAGGTAACGACCGGACGAACTCGCGCTTCCTCTATCTGCCTACGACGTTCGGCGGTCTTCCCGGAGGTACCGTGTACTATGTCGGAGACCAAAGCAATCCGCAGCACACTACGCTGAGACCTATTCAGGAGGGTAAGGCTCCGAACTACAATGTGACGTGGGAAACGGCTAAGAAGTACAATCTCGGTATCGACGCCAAGTTCTTCGACGACCGTCTCAGCTTCGTGTTCGATATCTACAAGGAGATGCGTTCGGATATTCTGACCGATATGGTGAACTATCCGTCTTTCGTATTCCCCGATTTCCAGACGAATGCTCAGGCCAACGGCTACCATACTCTCTATTTGACGAACAAGGAAAACTACGCTAAGGTACGGAACCAGGGATTCGAGGTCGAACTCGGATGGGACGGTACGATCGGCAAGAATTTCTCCTATTTCGTAAAGGGGTCCTATGCCTACACGATCAATAAGACCCTGCGGCTCTCCGAAAGCTCGAAGGATTATCCCTATCAGTATGCGACGGGTCACATGTTGGATGAAATATCCGGTCTGATCTGCGAGGGTATTTACGATAGCTACGAGGAGATCAACAATCCGAACAATCCGTACAATACCTATAATCCGAATCCCGTGCCGGGCGACCTGAAGTTCAAGGACGTGAACGGCGACATGAAGATCGACGACAAGGACAACGTGTATTTCGGTAACTCGAATATGCCCCGTTCGACGTTTACGGCTTCGCTGGGATTCAACTACAAGGGTCTGGACTTTTCGATGCTGTTTCAGGGAGGCGCCGGGTTCTACTATATGCCTCAGCAGGAGAACCGGGTACACTTCTTCGAAGGCGGTGCCGCTTTCGGCGGTGTGGAAGAGCGCTGGACTCCGACGGGACGCAGCAAGTGGTATCCGATCCTGCACACGACGAACAACCAGCAGACCGGTAACTTCGTGAACTCGAGCTTCTGGGCCTACGACGCGACTTACCTTCGGTTGAAGAATATCGAGCTGGGCTATAACCTGCCTCAGAAGTGGATGAAGTCGATCGGTATCGACAACATTCGGGTGTTCCTGACTGCCCAGAACGTATGGACGTGGACTCCTACCCACCAGATGAAGAACTTCGATCCTGAAAGTATTCAGCACCGTACGATCTTCTATCCGCTTATGCAGATCTATAACGTAGGTGTTTCCATTACCTTTTAATTAAAAAGATAATACAACGATGAAAACAAAAATAGCATTATTATTATTGTCGGCATCTTCGTTGATGTGGTCTTGTCAGGACTTCTTGGAGGAACCGAGCGACGTGTCCGGACAGACGGAGGCGGTGGTATTCTCTACCATCGAGACTGCCGAGCAGGTACTGGCTGCGCCTTACTCGTCGCTTCCGTGGGGCTGGCCTGCTTTGAACGGTAACGGTCCTTGGAGTCAGGGTATCCTGATCTATTTCGCTCCGATCTCGACCGCTTCCGACGAGGCCGATACGGCTTTGGAGGGCGGTTATAACTTCGTACATCCTCAGTACCACGAAGGTCTGCTGACTGCCGCTACGATCAATCCCTATCGTGAAGACAAATGGGATTACGATTGGTTTGCCATTCGTAATGCATGGTACTTCTACGACAAGGTGGATATGGTGAACGACGGTACGCCTCAGAGTTATATCAATCAGCGTAAGGCCGAGGCTTTGGGACTGGTCGCTCAGCGCTATTACGAAATGTTCAAGCGCTACGGCGGTCTTCCTTGGATCGACCATTACATTACGATGGGCGAATCGATCGATATGTCCCGTATGTCGATTACCCGGACGGTCGATTCGATATGCAGGCTGCTCGATCGGGCGATCGCTATGCCCGAGCTTCCCGAACGTAACGCGGTGAACGAGTTCGGCCGTGTGAACAAGGTGGCTCTGCGTATGCTGAAGGCCCGCGTTCTGTTGTGGTCGGCCAGCCCGCTGTTCAATCCCGAGGACAACCAGTCGTATTATCCGAGCTTTAACAAGCAGGAGCTGATCAAGCACGAGACCTATGACAAGAATCGTTGGCAGGAAGCGGCGGATGCTTGCCTCGAGGCGATCAATGCCGCTCACGGAGCCGGTTATGCGCTCTATACCAAGTATGGCGATCCGGTGCGCGACTATAAGGCCGCTGTGACCGAGTTCCCCGACATCGACGCCAACGGAACCGCGAAAGGCAATCCCGAAATCATCTGGGGTACCCGTCCGGCCGACTCTTACGCCAGCGAGACTTACCAGTCCGGATCGCGCGTGACCATCTGGTCTACGCTCAAGCAGTTGAGAGGAACGGTCGGCACCTATCTGATTCCGTTGCAGAATATGGTCGACAAATACGAGCTGCGCAACGGTAGCGACCAGCCGTCCGACTATTGGCAGACGACCAGCGATCCTTACAATAACCTGGACCGCCGGTTCAACGCGACTATCTATCACCACGGTTACAAGCTGGGCAAGACCGTAGGTCCTTTCACTCTCGACATGAGAATGGACCCTGCCGGAGACCAGTATCCTGCCGGTGCACAAAATTTCACCGGCTACTATCTCGCCAAGTTCTTCGATGACGATTACATCGCAGGGGCGGGCAACTATCCGCAGGCTTTCTGGCCTTACATGCGTTTGTCCGATCTTTATCTGATGTACGCCGAGGCGCTCAACGAGGTGGATTACGCAAGCAATTCGGGAGAAATCCTTCACTATGTGAATCTGGTCCGCAATCGTGCCGGCCAACCCAATCTGGAGGATAAGCCCGGCTTCCAAGCCACTCAGGCTTACGTTCGCGAATGCATCCGCAAAGAGCGTATCGTCGAGCTTTGCTATGAGGATCAGATTTATTTTGACTACAAGCGCTGGAAAGTGGGCGACAAGTACATCGGAGGCAATATGTACGGTATGAGGATTACCGGCGATATGGCGAATCCGACCTTCTCGAAATTCCTTTACGAGACGCGCGTATGGTCGTCGAAGTGGTATCTGTTCCCGCTCTATCAGACGGATGTTCTGACAACGAACGGTGTATTGGCACAGAACCCGGGATGGTAGTAATTAATTTCTAAATCGAGACTACGATATGAAAAAACATATAAATGACAAGGTGAAAAGTTGCTTTGCATCGTTCCTGATCTTGTTTGTGTCCGCGACGACCGTCAAGGCCGAAGGACCTAAAACGGGAGCTTTCGCAGAGATTCCGACTTTGGGAGACACGCTTCGCGCATCCGAAAGGATGGTGGACGTGGCTTACGGCAAGCAAAAATACGACGCAGTGACTTCGTCGATGAGCACGGTCCATGCCGACGAGCTGAGAAAGTCGACGGCTACGTCGATAGGCGAGGCCCTGATCGGCCGTCTGCCCGGTCTGATCGTTAAAAAAGGCTCGTACGAGCCGGGAAACGAGCCCAGCATCTACATCCGGGGTCTCAATACCTACGGAAGCGCGAATACGCCGCTGGTGATCGTCGATGGTTTCAGAACGGAGTACAACCAGCTTTCCCTGTATGAGATCGAAAGCATTTCGGTTCTGAAGGACGCGGCTGCGGTCGCTCTGTACGGACAGCAGGCTGCCAACGGAGTCCTGTTGGTAACGACCAAGCGCGGTTTTGTCGGAAAGACGACGATTGATGTGAACGTCAACATCGGATGGCAGGAATTCGCCAATAAGCCCGATATGCTGAATGCGTACGAGTATGCCGTGCTGCACAATCAGGCGCGTACCAACGACGGCCTGCCTGTCGTGTACGACCCGATCACCGACCTCCCGAACTACGGCAAGGGCGGAGTGTACCAGTACACGCATCCCGACAACAACTACTTCGACGAGGTGTTCAAGAAGTCGACTCTGATCTCGAACGTCGGCATCAATATCGGCGGCGGTACGAAAGCCGTGCGGTACATGGTGACGGCCGGCTACATGCACAACGGCGGTATGTTCAATTATACCGACCTGAACGACTATTCCACTCAGGTGCGCATGAACCGTTTCAACCTGAGAAGCAACTTGGACATCAACATCACCAAGAACCTCTCTGCACAGATCGACATGGGCGGTCGGGTCGACAGCCGCCGTTTCCCCGGCGGGGACGACTACAATACTTCGGGTATTCTCAATACCATCATGCGCACTCCGCCTCAGGAGTATCCGCTGGTGAACCCCGACGGTTCGTTGGGCGGTTCGTCCCGCTATACGGATAACCCGCTGGGTAAGATTGCCCACAGGGGGTACAGAACCGTACTCTATCGTAATTTGGATATGACGCTGAAACTGAAGTACGACTTCGGCGAAACCGTGAAGGGCCTTTCGGTCGGCATCGGCGGTTCGGCGATGAATGCGATGAGCCTGATCGACGACAAGCTGCGCAGCTTTGCGGTATTCGATATTACGGGGGCTCCGGATCCCGTGACCGGCGTAGGCGAGTATACGTACCGCCAGTACAACGATGATACGGACCTCGCTTGGCAGAGCTCCGTGAACAGCCAGTACCAGCGTCTCAATTTCGAGGCTTTCGCTGCGTACAACCGGACTTTCGGCGACCACTCGGTCGACGCCATGCTGATGTATCACATGGACCGTTATCAGCAGAGCGGAAACTACTACAAGTTCAATACGGCCGGTTTCGGACTCCGTGCGCACTACGGATTCAAGGATCGTTATTTCGCCGAGTTCGCTGCCAGCTACTATGGCGAGGAACAGTATATGCCGGGGCGCCGTTTCGGCTTCTTCCCCGCCGGAGCGTTGGCTTGGGTGATTTCCAAAGAGAACTTCCTGAAGGACAGCAAGGCGGTCAACTACCTGAAACTGCGTGCTTCGTACGGTAAGGTAGGCGGTTCGGCTTTCACCGGAAACTCGGTCAGCGGCCGTATCTACTATCAGCAGTTTTATTATAATACTGGCACCTATACGTTTGGTGTGCCGGGTACGACGACCGGAATCGGAGGTACGTTCGAAAACACGCTGGCGAACCCTTTCATCACGTGGGATAAGTCGTATAAGACCGATATCTCGATCGAAGGTACTTTCTTCAACCACATCAACCTGATGTTCGATTATTTCCACGATGTGCGTAAGGACATTCTTACTCAAAACAAAGGCTCGCTGCCTCTCACGATGGGTATTGCTTCGGATAAAGCCAGCTGGGGTAACGGCGGCGAAGTGACCAATCGCGGTTACGAGGCTACGCTCGAGGTGTTCGGCCATGCCGGCGATTTCGAGTACTCGGTTCAGGGCGGCATTTGGTACAATCACAACATCATCAACAAGCGGCCGGATGCGAATCTCTACGACCTCAATACGCAGAAGTATCTCTCTTGGATCGGCAAGGCCGTAGGACAGAAGTGGGGCTATCTGTGCGATGGCTTCTATACGGCCGAGGATCTCGACAACATGACGGCCATTCCTTCCTTCGGTTCCGTACAGGAAGGCGATGCGCGCTATGTCGATGTGAATAATGACGGTGTGATCGACGATTTCGATGTGGTTCCTATGGGGTATCAGGACATTCCCCAGTATACCTATACTTTCAGCCTGAACCTGAAGTATAAGAACGTCTATCTGTACGCTATGGGACAAGGAACGATCAACAGCTCGGTCATGCTGTCCGACTCTCCCGATACTTTCTTGCCGTTCTGGAACAATAACAATGCGTTCCAGTATGCCAAGCAAAGCTGGATGCCCGAGACAGCCGCTACGGCCGTACTGCCGCGATTGTCTACGCTGAATAACCGGAACAACTCGCAAGCCAGCACGGTGTGGCTGCGGTCGAACGACTATTTCAAGCTTCGCAACCTGGAGATCGGTTACGAATTCCCGCAGAAATGGATGAAGGAGATCGGTTTCCGTGGAGCCAAGGTGTATTTCAGGGGACAGAATCTGTTTACGATCAGTCGCGAGATGGATTTCATCGATCCGGAAACCTTCAGTGGTTATCCTGCCACTCGTTCGTACAGTATTGGACTCAGTCTGACGTTTTAACCAATTGAAAACAGGATATTATGAAAATCAAGATATCAAAAATTCTGCTCGTCCTCTCCGTTTGCGGACTGCTTTATTCCTGCGACAAGTTTTTCGAGGTCGACCTGAAGGAGCAGATGGACGAGGAAAAGGTAGTCAACAACGAAGATTACTTGGCGCGGTTGTGGGCCGGTTTGTACTGGGCGATGGAGAACGGTTTCACGGCAGTCAGCAACGGCGGCTATGCCAGTGCGTGCGACGAGGCCGACAACAATCAGCAGAGTTCCAGCGTTCAGAAGTTCAATACGGGTAGCTGGAACGCGCAGAGCAATCCGGATGACCTTTATTCCCAGTTCTATCAGGCGATCCGTTCTGCTAACGACTTCCTGCGTCTTTCCGACACGGTGAACAATCCGCAGTATGCTTACCATGAGTACGAGAAAGGCGAGCCCGAGAAGTATGCTACCAAAGTGTTCAACTGGCACGCATATCGTTTGGATGCCAGCTTTCTGAAGGCTTACTATCATTTCGAACTCTGGAAGCGCTACGGCGATATCGCCATTGCCGACAAGCTGCTGACCGAAAGCGAAGCTCTTGCGCTGGAGCGCACTCCGGGACAGGAAGTGGTCGAGTATATCGTTCACGTTTTGGATAGTCTGGCTCCGATGTACGACGAGTTGGAGACCATGAAGAATACGCAGTACACGAACGGCAAGTGGATCGACAACCAGTACGGCCGCATAACCAAGGGCGCCGTGCTGGCTCTCAAGGCCCGCGTGCTGCTGTATGCCGCCAGCCCGCTGAACTCGCCTTCGGGACAGTACGATGCCGAGCTGTGCGATCGCGCTGCGCGTGCAGCTGCCGATGTGATCAATCTGGGGCTTTATTCGACGAATATCTCTTATCGCGATATGCAGTTCGACCGTTCGAGCAGCAATCCCGAGAATATCTTGGACAATCGTCCCAATATCGGTAACTTCAATTCCATGGAAACGTGGAATTATCCCAAAGGCGGTTCCGACCAGTACGTGACGACTTCGGTCGGCAGTAATGCCACCTGCCCGTCGCAGAATCTGGTTGACGCTTACGAGACGGTAGACGGTTCGGCTGTGGACCCGGACGATCCTTATGCGAACCGCGACCCCCGTTTCTATGAGACGATTCTCTGCAACGGCGATACGTTCAACGATGCTACCGTCGAATCGTTCGTGGGCGGCCTTGCCGGCATCAACAATACGAACTGTACGACGACGGGTTACTACCTGAAGAAGTTCGTTCAGGACAAGGTGCAGTTGCCGCAGGGTACGACCGTGCCGCACGTATGGTATCTGTTCCGTTACGGCGAAATCCTGCTCAACTATGCCGAGGCCATGTTCTACGCTCACGGTCCTAACGCCAAGATGGGATATGTGACCAACGGCGGCGACCTGTCGGCTTTGGAGGCGGTCAATCAAGTCCGTGCGCGCGACGGAGTCGATATGCCTCCTTTGACCTCGCTGGACGAAACCAAGCTGCGTAACGAGCGTCGGATCGAGCTGGCTTTCGAGGGGCATCGATTCTGGGATGTCCGTCGCTGGAAAATCGCTGAAACGACCGAGAATCAGCCGCTGATGGGCATGCGGATCATCAAGATCGGAGACCGTTTCGACTACAATGTCGTCAAGGTCGAGGATCGTACGTTCAGACCGGCGATGTATCGTTACCCGATTCCGTTTGCCGAGAAGATGCGTTATCCGTCATGGGAACAAAATGAAGGTTGGTAGAATTTCGTCTTATATTAAATGTAAATACATAGTATTATGGAAAAATTGAAATTGTTCATGATAATGCTGGTGCTCGGAGGGCTCGGACTGGTCGGATGCGATGACAACGATCCGGAAGGACCCGAGATTTCCGCGACGACTTTCGTCGCCGGTTCCGAACCGGGTACGGCAGAGCTGAGGGTTCCCGAAGGTGCCGAGGTGGTTTACCGCTTCGACATCAAGTCGGCTGCACCGATTTCCAAGATCGAAGTATGGTACCGGCCCGGTTTGGGGGCGAATATGGAGGCCCCGATGGAGGAGAAAACGATCGAACTGTACGGCGAGGTGAGCGAGTACGTCGTTTCCGACACGCTGACCTTGGACGAGGATTGCTCGTACTCGGTTTATGTCGAGGACGTCAATCGGAATTTCTCGTCGGCTCGGGTGAATCTCTATCTGGACGTAACCAAGTACAATGTCGAACTGACGGACGGAATGCCTGCGGCTACGTCGAAGACTTTCCTGTGCCTTGAGACGGGACGTACTTTCTACGTTGCCAATATCGCCAACGATCCTAAGGGAATCGACCTCGGATTTACCTATTACGAGGGCAATGACAACAAGGCCTGTCTGGTTTCTCTCGACGAGTATTACAAGACCGGTAATTACGCGATGGTGGTCAACGATCTGAATCCGGAGGTGATCTTCAAGGATGCGACGGATTTGGTGACCAAGGAGAGCGTGTTCGACGAAGTCGACAAGGCTTCCGACCTGAAGGATATCTTCGATCAGGCGAAGGATTATCCTACGGTTCTCGACTATACCGCGGGCAAGATCGCTCCGGCTTTGGAAGAGGAGGATATGATCGCTTTCCGGACTGAGGACGGACGCTACGGCGTGATGAAGGTGAAAGAGATCGACCGTAAGAACGAAGACACCTCGAACAACCAGACGATCAGTCTCGATGTGGTCGTTGAGAAAAACTAACTTATTAATGCAGATACTGTTATGATACGAATAATGAATGTCAAATTCAATGGTTTGCAAAAGGTGATGAGTCGGTTGGCGCTGCTGTTGATTGCCGTGGTCATGTTCGGCTGCAAGGACGATTTGGCCGATCCGCCCGTGATCAAGGTGTATGTGAACGGGGCCGAATACGATGCGACCGAACGGTTCACTGTGGCTACCGGAGATAGGATCAGCTATAGTTTCGAGGTCTTCGCCCATACGGGAATCGCTACCGTGAAGGAGATTCGCTATCAGGTTCTCAGCGATGAGGTCAAGGTGCCTACCGAAAGGCTGGTAGCCGGTCTTCCCGACGATCTGAACGTAACGATTTCCGGTACGATCGATGCGAAGGAGGATACCGAGATACGGCTGGTGGTAGAGGATTGGGACCACAACGAGGTTTCGAACGGCTTTACCTTTTATGTGCAGTAATCGAGTTTGAAATGGAATTCGGATGTCCGGAGGCTTCCTCCGGGGGAAGTCTCCGGACGGCCGAATGCATGAAAAATTGAAAATATGAAAAAGATTGGATTGATATTTTTTCTTTTTGCAGCCGGAGTAGGCTTTTCCTCCTGCAGCGACGACGATCCTACGCAGCTTTCTTTCGAGGATGTGTACGGCCGCCCAGGATGGGATACCGGTGTCAATGCGAATTATTTCACGTTCGATGAAACGAGGCTGAACAACGTCGAAATACAGGATCTCACGGAGGAAGAGAGCGACGACGTCGTTTTCGAAGTCAAGACGACAGGGGCGGATGCCTACTTCTTTACGAACAAGGCTCTGGCTGCGACGAAAGGGCAGGTGCTGACGTTCGAGTACAAGGTTTCGGAAACGATTACCCCGAGCGTTCAGTTGGATCAGAATAACAGCGATTCCTACACGGTGTTGCCCGATCTGGTCGCCTCTAACGATTGGCAGACCTATTCTTTCGACATGGGTCTGTTGTCCAGCACTTGGGGAAGTATCGGCTCTTCCATGAAGATCGGTTTGGGCGACAAAGCCGGCGTGACGCTGACGATTCGCAATCTGGCTGGTCGCGGGCGTACTTCCGAGGAAGCGAATTTAGCAGATATGTTTTATTTCAATTTCACTGCTGGTTTGCCGATCAATCAGATGACGTTTGAGTTACAGAATGATGGTGCGGTTAAAGGATATGGAATCTATCCGATTTACGAGTTCCAGAATGAGCAGAATTCCGGTGATGCGTGGGCTCAGTTTCTTTGTAGCAAGCAAATTACTGCGGATTACAATAAGTTGACTTTTGAATACAAGGCGACATCTGCTTTTCAGTTGCAGATTTTCTTCGTGGTAATCGGTGATGACACGATTACTACTCCTACCTGCGATCCTTCCGATGAATGGAAGAGAGTGACATTTGATTTTTCAGGAAGCGTTCCAGGTATTTTTGACAAATATCAAAATGGGGCTCCTACAGGCGCTGGCGCTGGCAAGGTAGGTCAGGTTATGCGTCTTGATATTGATGGACATGGTGACGGATCTCCGATCTATCTCCGCGGATTCGGTCTTTCCAGATAAGCTTTACGGTTTTCTTTAGCAAAAAACGTCACGGTCCGAAACGGAACGTGACGTTTTTTGCAATTACCGGACGAGGAGGTCCGGTCGGAGTAGGGGAACTTTCCGATTGTCCGATCGAGGGGGAACGCTCTTGCCGGGACCGTTTCGGTTCGGAACATCGGCATCGGAAGTTTACGATTCTTTCCTTTCTCCGGGCAGACGACAGAAACCGGCTGCCATATGCTGACACTAACTTTGATATCGCCGGTACTATCACCGACCTTTTGACACTAACCTTTAACACGAACCTGTTATGAAAAGAAACCTGTTGGTAATTTGCGCGTCGACCGCTCTTTTGACAGCGGGACTGACGTCATGTTCCGATTCTGCCGGCCGGGAGCCCGATGCGGCTCTGTGGCAGGAAGATTTCCGTTATCAGCCTGTTGCGGCGAGGCCTCAGCTCGAAGTGGCCTATACCGATTCCTCGCGCACGGCTTTTGAAATACTTGCCGAAGAGTATCATCTGATAGGACAGTTGCGCGCGCCTCATTTGCTGCAGAACAAGGCCGACGGAACTCCTTGGCTTTGGTTCGAGATGGAGGACGCGTCCGGCACTCGATATTCGACGCGGAACTATCGAGGCGAGACGCGCATCAATCTGTATCGCCGGGGACCGTACTATTGCGAGATACATTGGTTCGACGTGCATCTGGCTACGGATAAGAAGGATACGGCTGCGCTGCGCGGCGATCTGACACTGTATTGCTATCCCGAGAAGATACTGGCTGACATTACCTGGCACGGATCGGGGCGCTTCGTTCCCGCCTCGATGGAGGTCAAAGGTCTCGTCGAGCAGAAATACGACGGGTTCAAACCTTTTGCTAAAGGTACGATCCAGAGCTACTCGTTCCCGATATTCGGAGAGTCGGAACCGTTGCCGGCCGATGCTTTCCGCCTGTTGGCGGGACGTAATCCGGTGCGGTATGACCGCAAGCGCGGCTGCTATATTCTGGGCAGTCACACGGACGGCGGCTTCCAAAAGAAACTTTACGACGAGCCGAATTTTTACGAGACGGTTACTTTCCGTGTGAACAACGACAGCGTGAAGCGTAAAATCTATGTCTGCCACGAGTCGTCCGACGGAGGAGAAATCACCGAGGGAGGTATGCTGCTCGATCGCGAAGGGCATCCGATGCCGATCGTCGTGCAGGTTTCAAAGAACTTTGCCGGCGAGAAAGAGGAGGCTTTCTATAATCCGACCGACCAGCCTTTCAGCGAAACGATTTTTCCGCTTTATCTCGAGCCGGGCGAGAGCCATACGCTGACGAGCCTGCACCTGTTCCAGAACTGGGGACGGCACATGACCAAGCATTGGTCGTCGCTCGGAGCATGGATGGACTATTTTCACAGCTCGACCGGCGTGACCGAGACGACCTGTTACGTGCCGTTCAAGTTTGCCGGATTGGGAGGCGTGACGATCGCCGATTTCCGCGCCATGAGTCAGGAATGCTTCTGGGTAGACCAGCCTCAGCACGACAATCTGGCCGGACACAGCTTCCTGTCCTATTACGACGGCAAGGACTGGATTCATCCGGTCTATACGGGAACCGTTTATCGCAGTACGGGGCCCAACTGGTACGATATAGGTCTGCGCTATTTGACTTCCGACGGCAAGATCAAAGTGACGGCCGACATTTTCGAGACGCCTCAGAACGACGAGCTCCGCAGTTATTTCAAGGTTCGCTACGAGGTGCTCCAGCCGCTGGAAATCGCCGATGCCCGCGCGAATTGCCGCTTCTTGACTATCGCGTCGATTATTCAGGGGCTGCGTTTCGACCGCTTTGCGGCGACCGGTGTCGACGAGATCAGGCTCGATCCGAGCAAAAAGCCTTTCCCCGTGAAAGGAGTCGCATTGCCCGAGGAAAATTTCTTTATCGCGGAGTACGGCGATTCGCTGAACAAAAGAGGATCGAATGCGATTATCGTAAAGAGATTCAGCGCAGGGGGACTCAAGCCGGCCGCTACGGTTCAATTGGGTGGTTATAAGAATGTCTTCAAGCAGGATGCTGCGAAAGACACGCGCATGTGTCTGGTGCCCGATACGGACGACCTGAAGCTGAAAGCGGGCGACGTCATCGAGATCGAGGGCTATTGGTTGCCCTATGGAGCTACGTTCGACACGAAGAGCCCCGAAATGGTCGTGCGCTACGATGCAGAGGGAGCTATGCACGTGGTGTCGGTCGAGCAGGGCGAGAAGGTGAGCGATCTGCCGATTGTGGTCAGGGCCGAGAACAACGGAGCGTTGTTCACCGTGGCCGGTGGCAAGAACCTGATTCCCGTTGTGGTCAAAGGGTTGACCCAATGGCGCATGCCTCGCATATTCGTTCGTGAGGGAGACGCGTGGAGACCTCTCTATCATTCGCGCAACAACGCTCTGGATGGCTATCAGGTATTCTGCGACGAGGACGGAACGTTCGGAGCCGTTTTCCTCGTTTCGGCCTCTGAGGAGCCGCAACAGTTGAAAGTGACGGTAGGGGAGAGCCTCCGTATGCCGGGTAAGATCGAGTTGAGCCAGATCGAGTATGAGGGTGCTCCCGTCGGAAGCGCCGTGCAGATCGCGACGCCCGCAGGAGATGTCGTACTGACGATTCCGCAACCTACGATGTATGCTGTCGGAGACGAGCGTTTCACGCCGCAATGGAGCCTCAGCGAAGGCAACTCGCTGTGGTTCAAACAGCAATTTGCAGAGTGGGAGAGAGGCGGCCGCCTAAGCCCCAACGAAGACGACATCGATCTGGAATATTGGTGGCAGAACTACGAGCCGGATTACAGCCATTCTTCGCCGGAGTATACGATCGACTTGAGCGGAACGGCGTTCGAAGGTGCTCGTCCGGAGGCTTTGGTCGACGGAGAATGGGCCGAAGTGGAGGATAGCTTGGCCGGTTCCGTAAGGGCTGTGGCGGTCCGTTCGTCCGACGGAAAGCATGCTTTGGCCTTGGTTTTCCTCAATGCCGAAGGAGCTTTCCATAGGGGAGAGAGCATGGGACTGATTTTGAAGCCTGTCGATGCTCCTACGAAAAAGCGTTACCATGTCCGGGGCAAAGTGTATGTGACCGATGTGGATATGAATACCTTGAAAAAGCGGATTCTTTCCGAATTGTAGATCGAGGGTAACCGGTTATTCTCGATATGAAAGTTATGTTATCAGCGCTTCAGCTTGACATAAGCGAGGCGTTTCGATGCCCGGGATCGGGTAACGGTCTCGCGAGAGTAAGTAAGAAGGACGTCCGTCGGGCGTCCTTCTTGTTTGCCGGGTGCTCGCCGGAAACCGCGCGATACAGGCGACATATGTTTGTTTTGGGCTGTCGTCCGATAAAAAATGGGATAGGATAAATCGGCTTTCGGGGACTCTATCCCCCGTGCATGGTATGATGACCGGTAAATACAGCCAATAATGCTCCTAAGGCTCGCTTACCTGGTCGGGCCCTCACTGAATCGAGGGACTGTTCGTGCTACGAAATCGGGTCGTGTCGGTTTTCGGGTTCGAGAACTGCGGCGGCACATGGGGGCTGTCGGGTGCGGCGGAAAATGGGAGCCGGGAGAACGGGCCGAATATTCGTGATGTTCGCCCTGTTCGGCGGATGAGATCGTGCTCGGCGACAACGATCGGCATTTCGAATAGGGTAATAGGGTTTCGCTGCTCCGTAGGACGAGCTACGTGCTTTTATTGGAAATTCGTCCGGCGTTTCTTCGACAGGGCAAGGTATCGGCTCCGTCGTAAATCCCTGTAACGACCGTTTGCAGCGCAGCGTATGAGGCGAGTCGTTATACCCGTTTGTGGCGGGCGGCCTTGTCCATTCTTGCCCGCGAATCGAACGGGAAACGATCTGTCAGCTCGCTCAATGCCGTAAGCCGAACGCATCGATGTCGGGTATGAGCTGCGTCTCCTCGGAGCAGTCTGAACTGAAATATCGTTCGACTCAAGGTTTCTATTGTTGCAGTGCGTCGGAGTGTGAGCGTTATTATCATGATTTGAGATAGTAGTGTAGACTTCGATCTGAAATTCTGTTTTGGTTGAGAATGTTTGCAGGCAGTTGCTTGTTATAGGAGAAGCGAAAAGCACCATTATTTAACATAATACTAATTATAATTCATACGTAAACTTGCAGGATTCAAATTATAATACGCTGTAAATAGGACTATTGTATGAATCTTAGTTTGCCAGTTTCTGTGATTTCTTTTAGTCTTGAAGCTTTTTTAATGAAAGCACTGAACGACGGTCGTAGAAAAAAGGTATTTTCTTTACGGAGACATGACTTTTAGCAATTTTGTTCTTGGATTCCTTCCGTAAAATCGACAACGCCTCTTGCTATTATGTTAAATTCATACGAATCATTTCGGACGATAGCATATGCAGCTTTTATCCTTCATGAGAAGGATGATTCGATCTATTTCCGATTCCGGAACTTCATTGATATCCGCATGAACGGATGGTATCGAGGCCGTGTAATTTTCCTTTGCCGGATCTTGGACATCGGAGGCCGGGAGGAATTTTTCTGGAGCGTCATGTTGTTGCGAACGGATCGCGGTCGTAGTATCCGAGAAAAGATTCAGATCGGTTTCCGGTTCAGGAATTTCTGTCGACCGAACGGCAGAAGGTATCTCGGGACGATAAACCGGTCCTTTGCCGAGAATAATCCAATCCGGGTTGAGTTTCGGAAAACGCAGCAATAGCTTTTCGATGAATTCGAAACTGGGTTTGTTTCTGCCTCCGAGAATATGGGAAATATTCGACGGCTGAACACCCAGAATTTCCGCCAGTCTGGAAGAAGTCAGCCTTTCCATTTCGATGAATTTCGACAGCCTTTCGCGCATTTTTCGATTTTTTACAAAGTTAAATAAATTTGCTCGAATCCTCCGTATGCAGATTACAAAAATATACGACAAAAATCACAAATAGCTTTTTACAATTGTAATAGCCAATGAAATATTGATACATATCGATAATCAAAAAGAGAAATAATATGTTTTAATGCTTTAGATCGTATATGTTATATATCTGATTATCAGTGTTAAATATTGCAATGTTAAGTTGTTTCGTGTGAATTTTTGTCCTTATCCGATAATCCTGATATTTCAACATGTATTTAACTTTAATTAATACGGTATATATATCTTATTTGTAGTGTTTTATATTTAAATGTTAAATCGTTTATCACTCGTTGTGCAGGCGGTATTTTCTTTCCTTGAAAGCGGATAATACAAATGTAAATAGACGTAAGCAAATACAATAACCACATGTTGTTTGATAGCTTTGTAATCATAAAAACGGGAGTTACACATGTAATGTGTACAAATGTAATGTGTGCGATTGGAAAAATCGTTCGTATGTAATTATTTTGCGTTATCTCCTACCCTCCTTCGCTTGAGCGATTCGGCAGTTTTCCCGTGCGTATCAATTATGTTAAATAAAAAAAGGCGCTTTGGGCGCCTTTTATATGTGTTATAGTTATTTGATTATAAGCTGATTGTATCGGCTATCGTTCGAAATTCGTCGGGGGATAGTTTGAGCTTTTCTTTGTGGAAATCCACGTCTTTTTCGTCTTGAATCGGGATCAGGTGGATGTGGGCATGCGGAACTTCGAGGCCGAGTACGACGACCGCCACCTTTTTGCATTCTATTTTCTCTTTCAGTTTTCGCGCAATTCGCTTGGCAAAGACGATCATATCGGCCAGCGTGCGGTCGTCCAGATCGAACAGGTAGTCCGTCTCTTGCTTGGGAACGACCAGCGTGTGCCCCTTGGTTAGTGGATTGATGTCCAGAAAGGCGAAGAACCTTTCATCCTCGGCTACCTTGTAGCTCGGGATTTCTCCTCGGACGATTCGGGTAAAGATGGTTGCCATGGTTTCGTAGCGGTAGTTTTATATTCGAGGGATCAAACCAATCCCATTTCCTTTTTGATCGATTCGATCTTGCCGTCGAGCTCGGCCTGTACCTCGCCGAAGCGGGCCGTATCGTTCAACTCGGCACGTACGCCGAAATAGAACTTTATTTTCGGTTCCGTACCCGATGGCCGGATCGATACGACCGTCGAATCGGCCGTCGTGAATTGGAGTACGTTCGACCGTTCCATGTCGATCGGTGTTTTGCTGCCGTTGGTGAGATCGAGCGCCTCGCCGTTCAGATAGTCTTTGATGACGACTATCGGAGAGCCTCCGAGGCTCCGAGGAGGATCCGACCGGTAGTCGCTCATCATTTTAGCGATTTCCTCCTGTCCTTCCTTTCCCTTGCGGATTACCGAGACCAAAGCCTCGCGGAAAAAGCCGTAGCGCACATACATCTCTTTGAGCAGTTCGTACAGCGTCATGTCCTGCGACTTAGCCCATGCGGCGGCTTCGGCGGCCAGTGAGCAGGCGCTGACCGCGTCCTTGTCTCGTACGAAATCCTCGGCCAGAAAGCCGAAGCTCTCCTCTCCTCCGCAGATGTATTGCATCGTCTGCTCGTGGTTGCGCATGACGGTAGCGATGTATTTGAAGCCCGTGAGGCAATCGAAGTGCCTTACTCCGAACGATTCGGCGATGCGGGCGACCAGCTCGGTGGTTACGATCGTTTTGACGATGTATTCTTTGCCTCGGAGCCGTCCCAGCTCGCTCCAGCGCTTGACGATGTAATAGACCAGCAGCGAACAGGTCTGGTTGCCGTTCAGCAACACGTACTGACCGTTCTCGTCCCGGAGCGCCATGCCGATGCGGTCGGCATCGGGGTCGGTCGCCAGCACGACTTCGGCCTTTTCGCTCTCGGCCAGCTCGATCGCCATTTTCATGGCCGAGCGTTCCTCCGGATTCGGGGACTCGACTGTCGGGAAATTGCCGTCCGGGATATTCTGTTCCTTGACGGTCAGGATGTTCGTAAAACCGTATTTCCGTAGCGACTCGGGGACAAGGATCACTCCGGTTCCGTGCAGCGGCGTATAGACGATCTTCATGTCGTGGTAGCGTTCGACGGCATCGGGCGACAGCGACAGTCCGTGAACGGCTTCCAGATAGATTTGGTCGAACGTCTCGTCCAGAATTTCGATGTTTTCGCTTCGGTCGCCTTTCCATATCATGACTTGGTCGGGCGACGTGATTTTCTGCACTTCGGCGATGATGTTGCGGTCGTGCGGCGCAACGACCTGAGCGCCGTCCGACCAGTAGGCCTTGTATCCGTTGTACTCTTTCGGATTGTGCGAAGCGGTGACCACTACGCCGCTGTGGCAATGGAGATGACGTATCGCGAAGCTCAGCTCCGGGGTCGGCCTCAGCGAGTCGAACAGGTAAACCTTGAAGCCGTTGGCCGCGAAAATGTCCGCCACCCGTTCGGCGAAAAGGCGGCTGTTGTTGCGGCTGTCATGGCCGACGGCCACGCGGATCGGTTCGTCGGGGAAAGCCTTTTTCAAGTAGTTCGACAATCCCTGAGTGGCCATGCCGACCGTGTAGACGTTCATCCGGTTCGTGCCGACTCCCATGATTCCCCGCAGGCCGCCCGTGCCGAACTCCAGATCTTTATAAAAACTTTCGGTAAGCTCTTTAGGATCGTTGTCTATCAGTTGTTTAACTTTTTTTCTTGTTTCTTCGTCATAACTGTCGGACAGCCATTTTTCGGCTCTTTCTTTAACAATTAAATCCAGATTCTCGCTCATGATTTCATTTGTTTTATTTATACCGAACTTCCGCTTGGTTGAAAAAAACTATAAACAAAGATAATGCTAATTTTTTGAATACTCTATATCAAAAGGTTAAAATCGGACCTATTCGGAACCCTTATTCTTCTATATAAATATTTGCCAAACAAACAACCTCGGGGCGATGTTTTTTTTGTAATTTTATTTACAATTTTGTCTTGCGAAACAGTAAGAAATTCATGATAATCAATAACCAAACATATGGAGATGTGTGGCAAAGCTGTCTGAGCCGCATTCGCGAGCATACCTCGGACGAGGAGTTCGCCAAGTGGTTCAAGCCGATCGTTCCGCTCGATTTCGACGGAGTGACGCTGAAGCTCAAAGTGCCCAACGAGAGTTACGTATATCATATCGAAAAGCACTTCATCCCGCTGCTCAAACCCATTATTCATCAGCTTTTCGGGCTCAAGACCAAGTTGCGATACGCCGTGCCCAAGACGGAGCCGGCCGCCGTCACGGTCGTGGGCGATGCCGATATGACGGCGATCAACAAGTTCGTCGCGCAGTCCGATACGACGAATATAAAGAATCCGTTTGTCATTCCGGGCATACGGCGTTTGGTGATCGATCCTCAGCTCAATCCCAATTATACGTTCGATACCTTTGTCGAAGGCGCGTGCAACCGTCTTTGCCGTTCGGCCGGGCTGGCCGTGGCCGTCGATCCGGGGCGGACGCCTTTCAATCCCTTATATATATACGGCGATTCGGGCCTAGGGAAAACGCATATCGCGCAGGCTATCGGCATGGAGGTCAAGCAGCGTAAGCCGCAGCTGCAGGTGCTGTACGTGTCGATGAACAAGTTTCAGGCGCAGTTTCAGAATGCGGCGATCAAGGGCGAGCTGAACGATTTCATCCATTTCTATCAGATGCTCGACGTGCTGATTATCGACGATATACAGGAGTTGGCCGGTAAGGACAAGACGCAAAACGCCTTTTTTAACATATTCAATCATCTGCACCTGTCGAACAAGCAGCTCGTAATGACCTCCGACAAGCCGCCCGTCGAACTGAAAGACATCGAGCAGCGGCTGATCACTCGCTTCAAGTGGGGGCTTTCGACGCAGTTGCTGTTGCCGGATTTCGAGACGAAGGTCAAGATCGTACAGGGCAAGGCCCGGAAGCTGGGGGCCGAGGTGCCTCAGGAGGTAATCGAGTTCTTGGCGGAGAATATCAATGCCAATGTGCGGGAAATCGAAGGCGCGCTGTCGTCGCTGGTGGCGAACGCCTCGTTTCTCGGCAAGAAGATTACGATCACGTTGGCCAAGGAGATTCTGAAGGTGTATGTGCAGTTCAACCGGCGCGAGATTACGATCGATCATATTAAGAAGGTGGTCTGCGAGCATATGGGACTCGATGCGGAGACGTTCAACTCGCCGAAGCGGACGCGCGAAATCGCGCAGGCGCGCCAGATTGCGATGTATCTGAGCAAGCAACACACCAAGGCTCCTCTGACGGCGATCGGAGCGGCGATCGGAGGCAAGAATCACGCGACGGTGCTTCATGCCTGCAAGGCCATTTCCAATCTGATGGAGACCGACAAGCTTTTCCGCTATCAGGTCGAGGAGATCGAGAAGAAAGTGCTCGCTCGGTAGCGCGGTATGCGTGCATGTTCTTTCCTGCGGGGAGGCGGTGGAATTTCACGAAAACGGAAAAGTTTTTCTGGCGTTATATTTGACCGGGAAAACTTTTTAAGTTTTGGTAAAAAGCGTATATTTACCTCTTGTCCGCCGGAATCCTTTTTCCGGCGGCAACCATGTAACCAAGCGACGATTTATGGAAAAGCTCAAAGCGGGGAGTCCGGCGCCTGCGTTCGAGGCGACGGATCAGGACGGAAACAAAAGGACGCTGGCCGATTACGCCGGCCGTAAGCTGATTCTTTATTTTTATCCGAAAGACAATACGCCGGGCTGTACGGCCGAGGCATGCAGTCTGCGCGACGGCCGCGACGAGTTGCGCGAGATGGGCTTCGAAGTCGTGGGCGTAAGTCCCGACAGCGAGAAATCGCATCGGGGATTTATCGAAAAGCAGGGGCTGAACTTCACGCTGCTTTCCGATCCCGACAAGGTCGTTGCGAAAGCCTACGGCGTTTGGGGCGAAAAGAAGTTCATGGGGCGTACGTTCATGGGTATTTTGCGCACGACGTTCGTCATCGACGAGAAGGGCATGATCGAGAGGGTGCTCGATAAGGTTCGGACCAAGGACCATTTCGAGCAGATCGTCGAGGCTTATAAATGAGAATGTTCGGGACCGGCGCGCTTGTCCCGAACCCGAAAAAGGCGCTTGCCGGCTACGTTCGGCTGAAAACGGGGAGGAGGAGCGGAGGAAGGCGTTTGCGGAAGCGGGAGGACGCTCCTTCGATCGAAATACTGACACACAACTGAATAAATAAAGAACGCTATAGCTATGACAGAAAAAGCACAGATTAATCCGGAGAAGCTCAAAGTGCTGAGCGCCGTAATGGACAAGATCGAAAAGGACTTCGGCAAGGGTGCGATCATGAAGATGAGCAGCAAGAAGGTCGACGAGGTTCCGGTTATTCCGTCGGGATCGATTACGATCGATCAGGCGCTCGGCATCGGAGGCTACCCCAAGGGCCGGGTGATCGAGATATTCGGTCCTGAGTCTTCGGGCAAGACGACGCTCGCGATTCATGCGATCGCCGAGGCGCAGAAAGCGGGCGGCATCGCTGCCTTTATCGATGCCGAGCATGCGTTCGACAGCGCGTATGCCCGGAAACTGGGCGTGGACATCGATGAGTTGCTTATTTCGCAGCCCGATAACGGCGAGCAGGCGCTCGAGATCGCCGACCATTTGATCCGTTCGAGCGCGATCGATATCGTCGTGATCGACTCCGTAGCCGCGCTGACGCCCAAGGCCGAGAT
>ERZ857965.1213-NODE-1213-length-27782-cov-3.667075_pt1 | contig 27782 bp, 18 predicted proteins | sample MGYA00519758_ERZ857965 | MGnify/ENA primary metagenome ERZ857965 (study PRJEB31778, sample SAMEA3449381) | human gut metagenome | biome: human gut; feature: human-associated habitat; material: faeces | place: United Kingdom | collected 2010/2012 ... | reverse complement strand
TGCGACTGCGGACAGCAGCTGGCTGCAGCGCTTACGCAGATTGAGAAGGAGGGCAGGGGCATACTCCTTTATATGCGTCAGGAGGGCAGAGGCATAGGCCTTATAAACAAACTGAAGGCTTATGAGCTTCAGGAGCAGGGAATGGATACGCTGGAAGCTAATATTGCTCTGGGATTTCATGGTGACGAAAGAGAGTACTATATAGGCGCGCAGATTCTGAGAGAGCTTGGAGTCAAAAGCATGCGACTGCTTACAAACAATCCGGACAAAGTCTATCAGCTGTCAGAGTTTGGACTGGAGATTCTGCAGCGTGTTCCGATCCAGATGGATGCCACGCCGCATGATTTGTTCTATCTCAAGACCAAACAAAAGAGAATGGGTCATATTTTAAAATATTAAAAAGAAAGATGAGGATATATATTATGAAAACATTTGAAGGAAACCTTGTTTCAAAGGATATCAGAGTAGGAATTGTTGCTGCACGTTTTAATGAATTTATTACTTCTAAGCTGATCAGCGGGGCTATGGACGGTCTTGTAAGACATAATGTCAATGAAGATAATATTCATATTGCATGGGTGCCGGGAGCTTTTGAGATTCCGCTTATCGCTTCAAAAATGGCCAAAAGCGGAAATTACGATGCCGTAATCTGTCTTGGCGCAGTGATACGCGGTGCAACAAGTCATTATGATTATGTATGCAACGAGGTATCAAAGGGTATCGCTGCAATTTCACTTGAAACCGGTGTCCCTGTTATGTTCGGAGTTGTTACAACGGATAATATTGAGCAGGCAATAGAGAGAGCCGGCACAAAGGCAGGAAACAAAGGATACGACTGCGCGCTGGGCGCTATTGAAATGGTTAACCTGCTGCGCAGTATAGATGCAGAGTAATATCTGATGGCCGATCAGGATATACCGGACACAGTATAAGCTTTCTTTTGACGGGCTGGCTGGTTGTATTCGAGGAGTTTAGGAGAATTTGAAACAGTAAAGAGAAAAAAACAGAATCTGCTTTTTAATGCGGAGTATATCTGTTACAATAAAAATACAGGAAACAAAGGAGAAACTTTATGTATGTGAGTTTTGTATTTTTAGGATATATCTTTGCGGTTTTTCTGGCGCTTATAGGGATAGCTCTGATTGTTCTTGTTGTAATGAAGAACAGAGTGGAAACAACTGAACGGTTTAAAAGCGTCAGGAATTTTTCAGTCAGTATTCTGCTGATATCAGTTCTGTATTTTTTCTTTTACTGCAGAGAGAATGTACAGGGAATATATGAGATACCTGTGACATGGAGGATTGCAGACTATATTCTGTGCAGTTTTGTTTTCTGTTTCTGGCTTACAGTTATAGGCAGATTCAAAGAAACCAAAGGACATATATTCAGAGTGGCCGTAATCATAGGTACTGTTCGCTCACTTGCAGGTGCGGTTGTTACAGCAGGATATATGGATTCTTATTATTACATAGAGAATACAGCGGCGAGAAATTTTTATTCCTGCTTTGAGGCGGCGGCAGTTTTTGCAACTTCTGTCGCTATAATCTGGTATACCATAGCTTTCATCAGGGACAATGCGGAGGCATGCCAGAAAAAATTTACAGCTGTGGTTTCGGCGCTTCTTGTTATGTGGGATATCAATCAGATTATAGTTGACGCAGGACTTTATTTTGGCAGATTCGGTAAATCCGCATGGCTGTTTGAGAGATTTGATCCGACAGGTCCTGTGATGCTCATTATTGCGCTTATGGTGTTTCTGTTTGTTTTCAGAGAGGACTTCAGTCCGCTTTATTTTGTGCAGACAGAAGAAGATCCTGCAGGCAGTCTGGATATTGCAGCAGAAAAACACAGGCTTACCGTCAGAGAGTGCGAAGTAATGAAGCTGATGTATGAGGGCTGCAGCAATCCCGAAATAGCTGAGAAACTTTACATTTCAAGGAATACAGTCAAGAAGCATATACAGAGTATATACGAAAAAATGGGAGTATCGAACAGAATGGAACTGATACATCTTGTCAACTCAAAACCTCCGGTAAAATAACCTGAATAACGACAGAAACAAAAAACTACCCATACGGGTAATTACAAAAATCCTCTTTTTCTATTAAAATAACCGCAGGTTAATATTCAGAAAAGGAGGAATTTTTAATGAAAAAATTATCAGTATTTATATCTTTAACAGTACTTTGCATAGTACTTGTATTTATAGGCTGCGGTCAGAGTGAAAATACTGCAGCAGACTGCCATAACGGTAACTTCACAGGGGTGGTAGAGGACAACGGTGTAATGTCATTCAAAGGCATACCGTATGCCAAGGCGCCTGTAGGAGATCTCAGATGGAAGGCTCCCGAGCCGGCAGAGGAGAGCGATGAAGACTTTACCGCAGATAAATTCGGTAAATCATCAATACAGTGCGAATGGCATTCAGAGGGCGGCTCATACAATGAAACAGGAGAGGACTGCCTGACTCTTAATGTATGGACCAAGGATCTTGAGACCAAAAACAAACCGGTAATGTTCTATATTCATGGAGGCGGATTTGCGTGGGGCGGTACTGCCGACAATCTGTACGACGGCAAATATATAGTGGAAGAAAACGAAGATGTGGTAGTGGTTACCACCAACTACAGAGTAGGAATGATGGGCCTTATGGATTTCAGTGATGTTGAGGGCGGCGAGGACTTTCCTGACAGCGGATATCTCAGTGTACTCGATCTGATACAGAGTCTTAAATGGGTGCAGCAGAACATAGAAGCATTTGGCGGTGATCCGGACAATGTAACAATTTTCGGAGAGTCTGCAGGCGGAGCATTCGTATCGATTCTTTGCGCGGTGGATGAGGCCGACGGTCTGTTTGCCAAAGCTATAGCGCAGAGCGGTTCACTTAATCTTACATATACTAAAGAGGATTTTGATGACTGGGGACTTACACAGGCGCTGATGGATAAGACCGGTGCAAAGAATATGGACGATCTTATGGCAATTCCTGAGGATGAGCTGATTGAAATATATACCGCACCTGATGAAGAAGGCAACTGTCTTAATGACCTCTACAATATGCCGCTTAGAGGAGAAGGCAGCATCATACCTGAAGATCCGTATCAGGCGCTCAAAGACGGAGCTGCAAAAGATGTTATTATGATGATAGGTACAAACTCAGATGAGTGGAGATACTGGGTGAATGAAATGGGCGATGTTGAAATGTCCGAAATGGATGATGACGGTATTGCCGAAAATATGGCAATGTATGAGGAATATGTTGCTCAGGAGAAATACGACAGCGCTATGGCAGCGGCGACATCCGGAGAAAAATCAAAGCTCAAGAAATTCCTTGATATTGTTGATGCAGATGAGACTGTATGGAAATACACTGAGATAGGTAATGAAACAGGATTCAGAATGCCTTCTATAGCAGTGGCAGAAGCGCAGAACGAGGGTGGCGGAACTGCGTATATGTATTATTTCTGCAAAAAATCCGACAATTTTGATTTCATAGGCGCCTGCCATGCCTCAGAACTCGCATATGTATTCCATAATACTGATGAAACCATATTCTCAGGCACAGTGGACAAGAAGCTTGCTGATGATATGTGTACTTCGTGGACCAATTTTGCAAGAACAGGTGATCCGGGCAATGATAACGCAGTGTGGGATAAATATACACTGCCGGACAGAGCAACTATGGTTATAGGGGATGACTGCAGTATGAAGATGGTAAATGATCCTAAGGGAGAACAGAGAGAGTTAATGGAATGGTCTGTTAAGTATTATCTGAAATAGGGAATATACCCGAATAATGAAGGAAACACAGTAAATTAAAAGTAAAAGGGCACTTGATAAATCAGGTGCCCCGTTGTATAATCTACTTAGGAAGTAAATCGGACACAATATCCGATTTGCCCTCAGTATAGGTTTTTTAAATAAGTATCCTAAACTTTAGGCGGTTGTAGGATGCTTATTTCTTTTTCCTATCATTTGAGCGAAGATTATAATTGCTATATTGCAGAAATTCCTGCTCTTGCAGGTTGTATGGCAGACGGTAGTACTGAAGAAGAGGATGTTGATAATATTAAAACTGTGGCAGGTGAATGGCTTGAGGTTAATAAAGAACTGGACAGACCTGTTCCCATCAGCGATATGGAAAATCAGTAATAAGGAATAAAACAGAGCATACCGTTTTGTGATATGCTCTCTATGTATCTTATATGGTTGTTTTTTATGTTACCATGTATATGCGTAATCCACATATATTTTATAACTTGATGGTATTATATCGTCATAGTTACTATCATATGGAAAGTCAAAAGATATGTAATCAACATCGCCTGCGTTTTTTGCATTTGCGTATGTATATTCATGTCCGATGATTTTATTAGATGCATCATAATAAACTATTGATAAATGTATGGACTCTAATTTTTTATTGCTGTTGTTTGTAATTTCTGCAGTGACATTGTTAGAGCCTATATTCGAGCTCGTTTTAATTTTTGATGCATATGAAATGTTTGATGATTTGTCTACAGACAGATTCAGTTTGAAATTGTTAAAATCGACATAATTATAATTTGAGTCTGTTGGACCATAGAAATACATTGCGCATTCGCCACCATTTTTTTCAAGACAATAATTATCATCAGAACTTGTGCTTAGCATACTACCATTTGAGTCAAAAAATACTGCTTTAGATTCAAGACGTATATCAAATGGGTTGTTATTTTTAAAGATTGCAACGACGCCCTTTGAAGTTTTTGATGTAGTATATGATATATTTTTAATAGCCTCTGCACGATTGAATTTGTATTTAGCGGTTACCTTGCACTTGTAAGTTTTTTTACCGACTTTTGCTTTAATAGTTGCAATACCTTCCGACTTTGCAGTTACTTTGCCTTTTGATGTGACTGTTGCTACAGCCTTGTTATTGCTTGACCACTTGACCGTTTTCTTTGTTCCAGTGACTTTCAGAGTGTAACTGCTACCTACATATATAACCTTGTTGGTGGTATTTATTTTAGTTGCAGCGGAAACATTTGTCATAGGCATAAAAGCAACTATAACGGTTACAAGCAATAACATAGAAAGTATTTTTTTCGCATATTTCATAAGTATACCCTCCTAAATAATAAGTTTTCCCTATTATAACATATTTTTCATATAAAAATATACATCATTATACAAACAGAGCATACCGTTGTGATATGCTCTGTCTATATGCTATAGTTTTTTGTTTATTTCAAGTGCTTCAACCAGTTTTATATCAGGGTGTTTTTGCATATAGTAGTCTAAAGTGAACTGATTGCTGAAGAGGATAAGCGGTCTTTCCTTGTGGTCAAATACCAGTTTGGTTCTTGAATCCAGTGTGTTCTTTACAGAGGCCAAATCATCTGTAATCAGCCATCTTGCAACCGAGAAGTCAAGCGGATCCATACGAATCTCTGAATTGTATTCGTTTTTGAGTCTGTATTCAAATACTTCAAACTGAAGCTGACCTACAGCCCCTAATATTACTTCGTTGTATTCTGTTCTGTAGACCTGTACTGCGCCTTCCTGAGCCAGCTGGTCAACACCCTTGGTGAAGTGCTTTGCTTTCATTGTGTCCTTTGGCATTACCATGGCAAACAGCTCAGGAGGGAATGTAGGCAGAGGTTCAAAGAACAGCGGCTCCTTAGTGGTTGTCAGGGTGTCGCCGACCTGATAATTGCCTGTGTCATATATACCTATAATATCTCCCGCATAGGCCTCGTCTACTGTTTCACGCTCGTTTGCAAACAGCTGGGTTGACTGGGAAAGTTTAATTTCTTTGCCTGTTCTGGAGAGTCTGACTGTCATGCCGCGTTCAAATTTGCCTGAGCATATACGCAGGAATGCAAGTCTGTCCCTGTGGGCAGGATTCATGTTTGCCTGTATCTTGAATATGAAGCCGCTGAAAAACGGATCATCCGGTTTCACTTCACCGTCTGTTGTTTTTCTTGCGCCCGGAGCAGGGGACATATCAAGGAAATGATTTAAAAACGGTATTGTACCGAAGTCGGCAAGGGCTGAACCGAAAAATACAGGTGAAAGCTTGCCGGCTTCCACAAGCTCACGGTCAAATTCGTTTCCTGCGCCTGAAACAAGTTCTATTTCATCTCTGAGAGTATCAAGGTTGTAGCCTGCGATTTCCCCCTCAAGCTCGCTTCCGAACACGCCGTCTTCACCAAGTTTGATTTCCTTGTCCTGCTTGTAAAGATATACGGAGTTGCTGAGTATATCATATATTCCCTCAAAGTTAAGTCCCGAACCTATAGGCCATGTTACCGCTGTTGAGGGAAGCCCCAGCACGTCTTCAAGCTCCTGCATCAGATCCAGAGGATCTCTTGCTTCTCTGTCAAATTTGTTCATAAATGTGAATACAGGTATACCTCTCATAGAGCATACTCTGAACAGTTTTTTTGTCTGAGCCTCTATACCTTTTGCTCCGTCAATTACCATTACGGCGCTGTCTACAGAAGTAAGTATTCTGTAGGTGTCCTCGCCGAAGTCGTTGTGGCCGGGCGTATCCATTATTGATATTATTTTGCCCGCATAGGTGAACTGCATTACAGAGGAGGTAACAGAGATACCACGCTGCTTTTCGATTTCCATCCAGTCTGAAGTTGCAAATTTGGAATTACGTCTTGCCTTTACGGTTCCGGCTTCTCTGATTGCGCCGCCGTGCAGCAGCAGCTTCTCTGTAAGCGTTGTCTTACCTGCATCGGGGTGTGAAATTATACCGAATATTCTTCTGTCGTTTATATTGTTTGTCATTTTGTTTCTCCTAAATTATCTACAGAGGAGATTTTATCATAATAAGGCGTGTTAGAACAGAGGGTTTTTAATATTTTTGGCTGTTAAATAGTCTGAAAATATAGACTTACTGTATAGATATTGCAATGAATTTTAATTATCCGTATACTATTAATGTTAAGTTTTTATCGGATGAGGAGATTTTATGACAGAAGAAAGAATCACTGAAAACAAAATGGGAACGATGCCTGTAGGCAAGCTGCTTCTTAATATGTCGTGGCCTGCGATATTATCGATGCTTATTCAGGCGCTCTACAACATTGTTGATACTATATTTGTTTCATTTGTAGGGGAGCAGGCTATCGCTGCGGTAACCTATATATTTCCTGTAAGCATGCTTATGATATCATTTTCTGTGGGTACAGGTGTAGGTATCAATTCCCTTATAGCAAGAAGGCTTGGAGCCAGACGTTTTGACGAGGCTGACGATGCAGCTTCGCATGGTTTCAGGCTGTCGTTTTTCAACTGGGCGATTTTTGCGATATTCGGGCTTTTCTTTGCAACGCTGTTTATGAAAGCGTTTACCGAAACACCGTATATTATCGAAAACGGCGCCCTGTATCTCAAGGTTACAACTATAGGCAGTCTGTTTCTTATGGTGCAGATTACCAACGAAAAAATACTGCAGTCCACAGGTAATATGATTATGCCTATGATATGCAGTCTTGCAGGCGCGGTAACAAATGTTATACTGGATCCATGCTTCATATTCGGACTGTGGATATTCCCCGAAATGGGAGTAACCGGCGCTGCGGTTGCCACCGTAATAGGACAGGCGGTTTCAATGACACTGGGACTTTTCCTGCTGCTCGGACATGACCATGCCGTAACTATCAGATTCAGAGGCTTCAAATTCAAAGCCGAGATAATCAGAGATATATATGCAGTAGGGCTTCCTGCAATTATAATGCAGGCGATAGGCTCTGTAATGCTGTTTGGACTTAATGCCATACTCGGCGCAATTTCCGAAACAGGCGTTGCGGTGCTTGGTGTATACCAGAGGCTTCAGTCCTTTGTATTTATGCCTGTTTTCGGACTTACACAGGGTGCGCTTCCTATACTCGGATATAATTTCGGCGCAAGAAACAAAGAAAGATTTATGCATGCGTACAAGCTGGCTCTAAGGGTGGCGCTGATTATAATGGGCCTGGGATTTATATGCTTCCAGCTGTTTCCGGATCTGCTGCTTTCGATATTCAATGCCACAGATCAGATGTACGAGATAGGCAGCAAGGCATTAAGGCTTATATCAATCTGCTTCCTGCCTGCAGCATACGGCATTACGACCTCTACTGTGTTTCAGGCGACAGGTCATGGCGTGCTGAGCTTGTGGAGTTCACTCATAAGACAGCTTATAGGAGCGCTTCCGGTAGCATTCATACTCAGCAGGTTTATCGGGATTACGGGAGTATGGATGGCATTTCCGCTTGCCGAAGCAATCGGGATAATCTATGTAATCTGCGCATTTATATGGCTCTACAAGAGAGAAATCAAAACAATGATATAGAGAATCAGGTGTCATTACCATAAATGTCAATGACACATATGGTAACTACGGTGAATATTTGCTCAGACTATACTATAATTAATATAGTCGGAACAAGTGAATTTCGAAGGAGGTTATCTATGAGAACAAGGACGATCAATACGATAAAGAAGGCAGCTGTTTTATTTATTGCTTTGTGTGTTGCATTTGCGATGGCAGCTCCGGTTTACGGAGCAAACAACGGGCCTAACAAAGGCAAGGACGCATATTCATATGTGCAGGTTAAAACCCCATCAAAAAGCTACACAGTGTATTCCTGTGACAGCAAAGTGAAAACTTCAGCGCCTAAAGGTGTTAAATACAACAAAAAAACAAACACTCTTACAATCACAAAATACAGCAACAAAAAAGCTTCTGTTGAAGCCAATGAAATGGGCGATAACTTTAAGGTAAAGGTAAACGGTACCTGCAATATAGGGCAGCTGTCCGTATGGGGTTACGGCTATGGCGGCTCTCTGAGGCTAACCGGCAAGGGTACGCTGAATATAAATAAGAACAAACTGTTTGAGTATGCGGTGTTTATGAATGCCGAGGAGTCAGCCTCGAAACTGGTTATTGACAAGACTGTTAATTTAAACGCATATTCGACTAAAGGCGGAGCGCCGGCAGTAGCGCTTTACAGAACAACTGTTTCAAAAAACGGTATACAGATAAAGGGCAAGGTGACTGTCAAGAACAGGATTAAAAAAAGCTCAGGTAATTCAACGGCATATGAGTGGGTATATGTCTATATTGAGAACAGCCCGAACGCTGTGGAAATGTTCAAGCTCAAAGACTCCGACGGCAAGCTTTATGGCTGCAAGTATGAACAGTACCACTCGATATATGTGCTTGAGGCAAACGCTGACGGCACATATAACGGTACTTTGGTTGAGGGGCAGGACTCACTCGAAAAAATCCCGGATAAATATAAAGTCTGCGGAAAAAGCACTAAGGTGTATGGTTATTCAACAACTGCGCCAACATTTAAAGTTAAAGCAAAATAGCACAATCAGCCAAGAGGTCAGAGATGGCCTCTTTTTTGTGGGGATTTTCAAAAGTCGCTTGAAAAAGTTATTGATTTATAAAAAAGTCGCTTGAAAAAAATATAAATAATCAAAAAAGTCGCTTGAAAAAATTACGAACAGGATATACTGTATAATCTCAAATTCCGGAGCAAAAACGGCACAACCCGGTAATTTCATGGATTAAGCTGTTTATGTATATGGTGTATTCAAGGGAGAATTGTATGGCTTTTCTGCTTCGGGAATTTTAACGGGGATAGTAAAGGAACCTTATTCGGGTTCCTTAACTGTTTCATATTCAATTTCATCAAAATCTCTGTACTGCGAGTCCATTTCAACCATATCATAGATAAGGGGATCTCTGATGAGATGCTTCCATACAGTATATGTAGCCTGTATGAAATCCCGGTTGAGTGTGATTTTGTCCTCAATCAGAGGGCATACATACGGCAGGTCGGATACATTGTATATAAGGGATAGTCTGCCGTAATCGTCAATATGCGGAGCAAGGGGATAAGTCCTGCACTGTATTGAGCGCATCCTGCGGTCGCACACCGGCGGATTTACACAGCGTATGAAATAGACCTTGCCATGCCATGAATCAGGAAATTCATAATCTTCTGCGTTCTCACAGCTCCATTTGAGCCAGTCCTCCTGCTTTGTAAACAGCTTGTCTTCACCGGGAAGAAGATATATTCCCAGATCGAAATCACCATCATCGGAATCACCTCCGCAGGTACAGCAGGCAGCCCCGCATAAAGTGCCGCAGTCATAGTCTACGGGAGAAACTCTGTCAAGAAGTCTGTATATAGCTTTAAATGTACTTTTTCTTAATCTTGATTTCATTATGACCTAACCCCATTTATGAAGTAAATGGCAGGTAGGTCAAACGTCAGGATTTCCCAAGAGCGTGAAACGTGATTGGAAGAAATCTACGGCGAAATGACCTAACTGTTAATAATAACGTATTGTCATATTATATGCCAAAACGTCATTGGATACAAGTGTCAATATACATTGGCGATGTAATGGGACACAATTATATAATTGTTGAAATTTCAACGATTATGAGGAATTAAAACTATAGTACCATTTTAAAAAACTTTAACAAATGATATTACAAATTAAAATTTGCGTGTTAGAATAATATCGGATTACTAGTTAATAAAGAGGTTAATTATGAAATTAGGTATTGACGTTGGTTCAACAACGGTAAAATTAGTTCTGTTAAACGAAAATAACGAAATAAAGTATTCTAAATATGAAAGGCATATGTCAAATGTCTTTGACAAGGTTGAGGAGCTTGTCAAAGAAGCCTATGACAATATGGGAGATATTACAGTCAAAGCTGTGGTTACAGGCTCCGGCGGACTGGCTCTTGCAGAGAAAGCCGGGATACCTTTTGAACAGGAGGTAATTACCTGCAGCAGAGCGGTAGAGGAACTTATACCCGAAACCGAAACCGCAATAGAGCTTGGCGGAGAGGATGCCAAGATAACTTTCTACGGAGCTTCTGTAGAACAGAGAATGAACGGTACCTGCGCAGGCGGTACAGGCGCATTTATAGACCAGATGGCAGTTCTGCTGAATACCGATGCGGCAGGGCTTAATGAAGCTGCCAAAAAACACAAAATGATTTATCCCATAGCTGCAAGATGCGGCGTATTTGCCAAAACAGACATACAGCCCCTTATCAACGAGGGTGCGTCTATAGAGGACCTTGCGGCATCAATATTTCAGGCTGTGGTAAATCAGACAATATCAGGACTTGCCTGCGGACATCCGATTAAAGGAAAGGTGGCATTTTTAGGAGGCCCTCTGTCGTTTCTTTCGGAGCTCAGAGCAAGATTTACAGAAACTCTGGGACTTGCCGCAGAGGACATCATATTCCCCGAAAACTCAAAGTATTTCGTGGCAATAGGTGCAGCTCTTTTATCCGAAAAGTACGGTGAAACAACACTTGGAGCCATAGTTAATGCTCTTGACAATATAGATGCTTCAGAGGTGTCGGATACCAAGCACATAGAGCCTTTATTTGAAAGCGAGGCTGACTATGCGGAGTTTACTGCAAGACATGCCGCAGACAAGGTTAAAACAGGTGAGCTTGCCAAGGCTTCCGGCAGACTTTATCTCGGTATAGACGCAGGCTCTACAACCACTAAATCCGCCCTTATAGACGAAGACAACAGAGTGCTTTACTCATTTTACAAAAACAACGAGGGCAAGCCTCTTGAAACGGTTCTTGAAATGCTAAAAGACCTGTATGCCAGAATACCTGAGGATGCGTACATAGCAAGAGCGGCGGCAACAGGCTACGGAGAGGGGCTTATCAAAGCCGCATTCAAAATAGATACCGGAGAAATCGAAACAATAGCGCATTACAAGGCGGCGGAGGAGTTTCTTCCGGGAGTTGAATTCATACTTGACATAGGCGGTCAGGATATGAAATGCATGAAGATAAAGGACAGAGCCATATATAATATAATGCTTAACGAAGCTTGTTCATCGGGCTGCGGTTCTTTCATAGAAACCTATGCCAAATCGGTAAATATGACAGCGGCAGAGTTTGCAAAGGAAGCTCTGTTTGCGGCAAACCCTGTGGATCTTGGCACAAGATGTACGGTATTTATGAACTCTAAGGTTAAGCAGGCTCAAAAAGAGGGAGCGACCATAGGAGATATATCAGCAGGACTTTCATATTCTGTAATAAAGAATGCGCTCTACAAGGTTATCAAGCTGAGAAATCCTGAGGAAGCGGGAGAAAAAATAGTAGTTCAGGGCGGTACATTCTTAAATGACGCCGTATTAAGAAGTATAGAAAGAGTAGTGGGCAAGAATGTAGTAAGGCCTGATATAGCCGGAATTATGGGAGCATTCGGCGCTGCGCTTGTAGCAAAGGATACCTATGAAGACGGCAGAAGCACCATACTTTCACTTGAAGAGCTTGAGGGATTTACTGTAAACAATTCGCATACAAGATGCAACGGCTGTGAAAACAGATGTATGCTTACCATAAATAAATTCAATGACGGCTCACGCTTTATAACAGGCAACAGATGTGAAAAAGGCGAGGGAAAAGAGCATATAGAAAACACAGTTCCGGACATGTATGAATACAAATTCGAAAGGCTGTTTGACTATGAGCCTCTTGCAGAGGATAAGGCGCCAAGAGGCAGTATCGGTATACCGAGAGTACTGAATATGTATGAGAACTATCCGTTCTGGCATACGTTCTTTACGGCTCTGGGGTACAGAGTAGTGCTTTCGCCTGCATCATCAAAGAGCATATATGAAATGGGTATGGATACCATATCCTCTGATACAGCGTGTTATCCGGCAAAGCTGGTTCACGGACATATCAAATGGCTTTGCGAAAACGGCGTAAATACAATATTTTATCCGAGCATCAACTACGAAAGAGGAGAGGACCCGTCGGCGCCAAACCATTACAACTGCCCTATAGTTGCAACCTATCCTGAGGTTATAGGCAGCAATATGGACGATATATTAAAAGAATTCAACGTGAAATTTATGCATCCGTTCCTGCCTTATGATGACGACAAAAGGCTTAAACGCGAGCTTTCAAGAGTATTCGGTATAGACAAAAAAGAAATATCGGAGGCTGTAGACAAGGCCAGAGCAGAGGATAGAAAATTCCACATAGAAATAAAGGCCAAGGCTGATGAAATTCTTGATTACATAGAAAAAAATCACAAAAAAGCAGTGATTTTATCAGGCAGACCATATCATCTTGACCCTGAAATCAATCACGGCATCAACAAACTCATAACTTCCTTTGATATGGCGGTAATAACAGAGGATTCGGTTGCAGACAGAGTTACTCTTGAAAGACCTATCAGAGTTCTTGACCAGTGGGTATACCACTCCAGAATGTACAAGGCTGCTGTATTTGCAGGCACCAGAGATGATGTTGAAATCGTTCAGCTTAACTCGTTTGGCTGCGGACTTGATGCTGTTACGACAGATCAGGTTGAGGAAATATGCAGAAACAACAACAAGCTTTATACGGTGCTAAAGATAGACGAGGGCTCAAACCTCGGCGCTGCAAGAATAAGGATAAGATCACTCAAAGCTGCTATTGATGAGCGCGAGAAAAATCAGATAAAAGCAAAGGCGGACAACAGGGAATTTAAGAGAAAGTATTTCACAAAGAAAATGCGTGAAGAATACACTATTATGATACCTCAGATGTCACCTGTACATTTCAGACACGTTGAGGTTGCAATGAAGCAGGCAGGCTACAAGGCTGTTCAGCTTCCGCCTGTAAACGTAAAGGCTGTAGATGAGGGCCTCAGGTATATAAACAATGACGCCTGCTATCCTACAATTGTAAGTCTGGGTCAGATTATATCGGCTCTTAAATCAGGAGAATTTGACCTTGACAGGACTGCTATATTTATGTCGCAGACAGGCGGCGGGTGCAGAGCCAGCAACTATGTTTCCCTGCTCAGAAAAGCTCTCAGGGATCTTGATATGGAGCAGATACCTGTAATATCGGTAAATATGGCAGGGCTTGAGTCAAATCCGGGCTTCAAAATAACGCTTCCTCTTGTCAAAAGCAGTATGATGGGTATCGTTTACGGCGATATGTTTATGAGAGTTCTGTATGCAACCAGACCTTATGAACAGGTAAAGGGCTCGGCTGATGCGCTTTATGAAAAATGGGCGACCGCTGCAGACGAAAATATAAGGAAGGGCAGTTTCAGTCAGTTCAAAAAGAATCTCAAAGGTATAGTCAGAGATTTTGATGCGCTGCCGCTTAGAGATATAAAGAAGCCGAAGGTAGGAGTTGTGGGCGAGATACTGGTTAAATACCACCCTACAGCCAACAACGATATAGTCAGTGTAATCGAAAACGAGGGCGGCGAAGCTGTTGTTCTCGACCTTTTAGACTTCTTCCTGTATGGTATGTACAGCAAGAAATTCAACTATGAACATCTTTCGGGTTCGTGGAAGCAGATGAAAGGAAATCAGATTGCAATAGACATACTTGAGCTTATACGAAAGCCTTATCGAAAAGCTTTAAGAGAAAGCCGCCGATTCGAAGAGCCTCTGCATATTGAGGAAATAGCAGAGGAGGCTTCCAAGCTTATATCTATAGGAAATCAGTGCGGAGAGGGTTGGCTTCTGACAGGGGAAATGATTGACCTTATAAATTCAGGCTGTGAAAACATAGTATGCCTGCAGCCGTTTGCGTGTCTGCCAAATCACGTTACGGGAAAAGGCATGCTCAAGGCACTGAGAAAATACAACCCTAAGGCAAATATTGCGGCTATAGATTATGATCCGGGCGCAAGCAGCGTAAATCAGCTTAACAGAATTAAACTGATGATGGCAACGGCGCACAAAAACCTTGAAAGCCGGGAGTAAAGACCGGAAGTTTAACTGAAATACATAAATACTCATTGTTAAGAGAGATATCGTAAAGGTATCTCTTTTAATGTGCGCGGTGATATATAAAATGCTTGGCAGGCAGGAAAAAACTTTTACCGGTTTGAAATCTTGTTTTTCGTCAAGATGGGCGCTGTAAACTTTTAAATATCAATGGATTAAGGTGTTGTCATAAAAAAATAAAAAATGAATTGACAAAAATGCAATCTAAAGAGTAGAATTAGTGCAAGATTATTTCAGTGGGAGGTATTTATGGCACATATACGATTAGGAGAACTGCTTAAATCGTCCGGAATAATAAGCAATGAGCAGCTTGAAGTGGCGCTGGAGCTTCAGAAGCAGACAAAACAAAGACTCGGAGACATCCTTATAGAATACAACTTTATCACCAACAGCGAACTTATAGAGGCACTTCAGATGCAGCTTGGCATCGACTTTGTAGACCTTACGGCAGTATCGATTCCTGTGGAGCTGACTAAATTTGTTCCGAGAAATATAGCAAAGGAGCACTGCATAGTGCCTGTCAAACTGGCTTCCGACAATCTGTATATTGCTATGAGCGACCCTCTTGATTTTATTGCGCAGGAAGTAGTCAAAAAAATATCCAACAAAAATGTCATACCTATGATAGCAACCAGGAAAGCCGTAGAGCAGGTTATAGCAACCCTTTACGGCAGTGAGGGAACTGCCCGCGCCATCGAGGATATGAAGCGCGAAATGGGTGCAGGAGACATACTTCCCGGACAGAGAGAAGAAACAGCAGACGAAGATATCAACAAGGCTCCTACAATCAGATTTGTAAACTCCATAATAGAGAGAGCCTTTTTAGAGCGCGCCAGTGATATTCACATAGAGCCTCAAAAAGAAGAAGTGCTTGTAAGAATGAGAATAGACGGACTTCTGCACAAGATACTTACAGTTCCATCAGACTTGCAGAGCACAGTAATATCAAGACTCAAAATTATGGGCGGCATGAATATTTCGGAGCACAAAATCCCGCAGGACGGCCACTCCATGATAACAGTCAGAGATCACAGCATAGATATCCGTATGTCCGTTATGCCTACGGTATACGGAGAAAAAGTCGTTTTAAGACTTCTTGACAAATCCTCTCACGAGATATCAAAGCATACAATAGGACTTACAGGGGAAGATGAAGCAAAATACGATGCGCTGCTTTCAAACAGCAACGGCATAATACTGCTTGTAGGTCCTACAGGTTCAGGTAAATCCACAACAATGTGCGCAATGCTTTCGGAGCTTGCAGGAGAGGAAGTCAATGTCGTTACCCTCGAAGACCCGGTTGAATACGATATTGCCGGGGTCAACCAGTGCCAGATAAACGAAAAGACAGGAATGACCTTTGCAAGCGGACTTATGGCAATACTGCGTCAGGATCCGGACATTATAGGGGTGGGGGAAATCCGCGACAGCGAAACCGCAGCCATAGCGGCAAGAGCAGCCATTACAGGACATCTTGTATTATCGACACTTCATACAAACGACTCAATATCGGCAGTACACAGACTTATGGATATAGGCGTTGAACCGTATATGATTTCAAGCGCCCTCAAGGGTGTAATATCACAAAGACTTGTAAGAAAAATCTGTCCTCACTGCAGGACTTCGTACAAGCCGTCAGAAGATGAGAAGCGGCTTCTGGGAATTTCAGAAGAGGAAGTACTGCTTTACAGAGGAGAGGGCTGCCCTGAATGTCATCATTCCGGATATTCCGGCAGACAGGCGGTATTTGAGATTCTGACGCTCACAAAGAAAATGCGCCATATGATTTCAGAGGGTGCATCAGAGGAGCAGCTTGCAAAAGAAGCGGTGGCAGGAGATTTCACATCAATGAAAAATGCCTGCAAAAAACTGGTGCTTGAGGGAGTGACAACAGTTGAAGAAGCTCTCAAAGCCATTAATTCGACAGCAGAGTAAAGGAGCAGAGATATGCTTGATATAAATAATGCGGTAAGCATGGCGCAGCAGATGAACGCCTCGGATATTCACATAGTTTCAGACAGACCGGTTAAATGCCGTATAGACGGACAGATAACGACTCTTGACGAGAGAATTATACCGGCGCAGGAGTGTGAGGAAATAATCAGAGAGCTTGCGGGAGAAAGCTACAGCCTTGTAGAGAAAATAGGCGAGCTTGATATGGCTCTTACCTTTGAGTGCGGTGCAAGAACCAGAATTAACATTTTCAGATCAAACGGCGCAGTATCTGCGGCAATCAGAATACTCAGCGATCATATTCCTGAGATTGAAGCTCTTGAATTACCGGAGGCTGTAGGAATGTTTCCTAAATACAGCAACGGTATAGTTCTTGTCACAGGTGAAACAGGTTCCGGTAAATCCACAACCCTGGCCGCTGTATTAAACAGGATTAATCATACCAGAGCAGAGCACATAATCACGCTGGAGGATCCGGTGGAATATATATACACGCCGGATAAATGCGTTATAAATCAGAGAGAGATAGGCAGAGATACCAGAAGCTATGCCGACGGTCTGCGCGCAATACTGAGAGAGGACCCCGACATAATCCTTATAGGTGAGATGCGTGACCTTGATACTATCGAGGCGGCTCTTACAGCGGCAGAAACAGGCCATCTTGTGTTTGCGACTCTTCACACCAATTCGGCGGCAGACTCCATAGACAGAATTGTGGGGGTGTTCCCCGACGGCCGGCAGAAACAGATACGAATGCAGCTTTCGACAACTCTCAGAGTCGTGCTGTCACAGCAGCTCGTACCAAAGACTTCGGGAGGCAGGGTTGCAGCCTGTGAGGTAATGGTTGTAAATGACGCTATCAGAAACATCATCAGAGAGGGCAAGACTCCTCAGATAGAGAATTTCATTACCATGAACCAGCAGGGGGGCAGTATTCTTATGGATAACGCTCTGATGAAGCTTGCGGCCGAGGGTAAAATCAGTCGTGAAGAGGCCGCAAAACGTTCAAAAAACATGGCAGAAACAACAAACTTTTAAAAAGTCGAAACAAGAAAAATTTCCACTTTTTTTGTTGACTTGAAACATACAAAAGTGTATAATCCTAAATAAATAAATGATTAGGGCAAAGCTGTCGAAAGGCGGTGACGCAAAGCTACAGGGTCTTACCGTTTCGGTTGACAGCCAGCTGCAGATTCTACTATCTTTGCATTGCTTTATCATATATTGTACGCTCTGCAATGATTGCAGAGTTTTTTATTGGGAAAAGGTGAAAGAGTTTGAAAACATTCAGATACAAAGCAATATCGCCGGACAATATCAGAGTATCCGGGGTGATTAAGGCATATGACGAATATGAGGCGGTAGCAAAACTCAGAGAAACCTGCAGTATTGTTACAGGCATAGAAGAGGTTACCGAGTCAAAGGCTGCAGGGACAGTATCCTCAAAGAAACTCAAAATCAAAGAGAAAGAGCTTGCTCTGATGTGCTCACAGTTTGAGATAATATTATCCTCGGGACTGCCTGTAGGAAAATGTGTGCAGATGGTTGCGGCGCAGTCCAAGAACAAGGGCATCAACAGAATGCTGCTGAACGTGGCAGAGGATATAGAGGGCGGCTACAGTATGGCCTCAAGCTTCGAAAAGAACGCACCGTCACTTCCAAGAACGTTTATAGAAACGGTCAAGGCGGGCGAGCAATCCGGTACTCTTGAGAACTGCTTTGGCAGACTTCACAAATATTATGACCGTACAGCCAAGATGAAGGCTAAGATAATCAGTACGCTTACATATCCTTCGATAGTCGTTGCTGTTGCAATCATAGTATTTATAATTATAATGGCGGTTGCGGTTCCTGTATTCACAAAGACCTTTGAGGATATGGATATAGAGCTTCCGGGCATTACCAAGGCTATGATAGCGCTGAGCAGGTTTATTACAGGATACTGGTGGATTATACTTGCGATAATTCTGCTGTTTGCTGCGGCATATAAATATGCAATACGCACAGAAGAAGGCAGGCGGCGCATTACAGCCTACAGACTCAGGAGAGCTCCGCTTCACAAGCTGACAGAAATGAATGTGGCATCTCAGTTTGCAAATACAATGTCAACGATGATTGCGGCAGGTATGCCCATAATCAGAGCGCTTGACATAACCGCATCGGTTGTTACAAACTATACTTTCTCGCTTGCGATACGCAAGGTCAAGGAGGGAGTGGAACAAGGCAGAAGCCTTACGGTATGTATGGGTGAAATCAACTGCTTCTCCAATATGCTTACAGAGATGACAGGCGTAGGAGAGCGGTCGGGGTCAATGGAGGAGACCTTTGATGTCGTGGGAGATTATTTTTCCAACGAGGTAGAGGTTTACTCAAAGAGATTACTGTCAATACTTGAGCCCGCTATTACCATAGGACTTGCATTAATTGCGGTAGGACTGCTGCTGTGCGTATATGCGCCGATGTTCAGTATGTACAGCGCAATATAAATAACATTAATCAAGGTACTTATTTCTTCTCTACAGCCCGGAGGAGAGTGTATATATTAATAATCAACGTAATAAAGGAGATTAAGGACATGAAAAAGAAATCAAACAAAAAAGGTTTTACAATAATGGAAATGCTTATTGTTGTAGCAATCATAGCAGTACTTGCAGCTATAGCTATTCCTGTATTCAACGGCGCATTAACTAAATCAAAGGAAGCAGCAGACGTAGCTAATATCAGAGCTGCATATGCAGAAGCACAGGTTGCAATACTAACTGATAATAAAACTGTAGCTGAGGCTAAGGATGTAATGAATAAATCATTGGGAGCAACAGCTGCTGGTAACACTACGACATATAGCAAACTGAATTATAGTGATAAATTTGCTTATGTTGGTGATGCGGCACAATATTCTCCTAAAAAATTAAATGATGGTAAGCAATATAAGTGGGAATTAAAGCTAGATACTTATACAGATACTACTACTACTCCATAATTAGTATTATCAACTAACTACCTTATTCAAGGTTAATTCTTCAATATAATTTTACAGCAGGGGGTCGTTGGGTTGGCGGCCTCCTGCAACATAAGGAGAGATAAATGCTGTATACTACACCTTATATAACCTGCTATTTTGTGTTCCTTGCGCTGCTTTTAGGCGCGTGCATGGGCAGCTTTCTTAACTGTATGGCATGGCGTATTGTGCATAACGAGCCGATTTCAAAGGGAAGATCACACTGCGATGTATGCGGTCATACGCTTGGCATAGGTGATTTAATTCCAGTGATAAGCTATATTACACACAGAGGCAGATGCCGTTACTGCGGCGCTAAGCTGTCTGCGGTTCACGTTATAGCTGAGGCTGTTTCTGCTGTATTGTTTGCGGCTGTGCTTTTAAAATTTGATATTTCGCTCCAAGCACTCGAATATATGATTTTTGTGTGCCTGCTTATGGCATGCTCATTCGCGGATTTGGAGGGGCGTATTATTCCGGACCGGTTTATAATTTCCGGTCTTTTGGTGCGCGCTGCGTTCTTTGTGATATTAAACGACCCGGCAAAGGTGGCTCTGGATGATCTGATCGGCGGCATCGGTATAGCAGGACTTCTGCTTGCTGTAGTGCTTGTCTTTGAGAAGATTAAAGGCATTGAAGCTATGGGCGGAGGCGATATCAAGCTCATATTTATGACAGGAATATTCTTGGGCTGGAGGGCAAATCTGCTTTGTCTGTTTCTGGCCTGTATCATAGGGATTGTATTTGGTCTTGTTTTCAGATCGGAGGACGGGGACAGGACATTTCCATGGGGTCCTTCAATAGCACTGGCAGCGGTAATATGCATGCTGTTTGGCAACGAGGTCATAGAGCTTTATCTGGGACTGTTTTAGATTAGGAAGAGAGGTAACTTGATTTGGGCAGACAATTAGTAGGATTCGATATAGGTGAAAGTACACTGAAAATGGTGCATAAGTCAGGCGGAGAGATCAGGACCTGCGTAGTGGCTGATGTGCCTGACAATACAGTTAAAAACGGAGTAATCGTTTCAATGGATGCAATGGCTGACTTTATAAGGGAGAGCGCAAGAAAAAACGACATACCCAAAGCCGATGCGGCAGTTATAATTCCGGCATCACAGATACTTACAAAGAATGTGACAATGCCGGCTATGAACGTGCAGCAGCTTATGTTCAATTTGCCTTTTGAGCTTAAAGACTATCTCAAGGAAGAAAAACAGAACTATTTCTTTGACTATGCGGTAAAAGAGATGGTTACAGATGATGAGGGCAAGCCTTATGAAATGAAGCTTCTCATATGCGCTGTATTAAAATCCGTGATTGAGGAATATGAAATAATGTTCAAAAGAGCAGGTTTCAGGCTCAAAACAGCAGTACCGGAGGAATGTGCATACGCAAATATCGTAAAAAGCGCTTCCGACAGACTTGCCGAGGATTTCTGCATTGCAGACCTCGGACACAGCAGCACCAGACTTCATATATTCCACAAAGGAGAATATGCGGCAATGCGTAATATTGACGTAGGCGGCAGAAATCTTGACATCCTTATTGCAGACGAAAGCGGCATAGACATACATATGGCTCAGATTTACAAAAAAAGCAACTACAATGTGGTGCTTGAAAGCAATCTGGCGCTCAGCGTTTACAACAGACTTGCGGTAGAGATTATGAAGGCCGTAAACTTCTTTAACTACAACAACAGAGAAGCAGAGCTTAACGACATATATATATGCGGAGGCGGCGCGCAGATTGATATTCTTGTCAGAACCATAGCCGAAGAAACAAAGCTCAACATATATCCTGCATCAAAGCTTACAGGCGGAATTACGGGACTTGACAAGCCTGAACTGTTTCTCAAAAGCTGCGGACTTGTTATCGGAGGTTAGAGGATTATGAAAATAACTGATTTAAAGGATATGTTTGCAGGAACAAAACAGACAAAATACCCGACAAAAACAACTATAAATATGGCAGCCTGCGGCAGGACTGAGGCTGCGGGCAGGACTGTAGCGATAGGTATAGCTCTGATTGTGGTACTTGCAGTTCTTGTGGCCAAATTCTGCGTATATGACCAGTATGCAAGACTTGGCAAAGCAGAGGCCGCATACAACAGTGTATATCAGCAAAATCAGGAGCTTACGGAGAAAGTTAAGAACTACGACGATATTATACTTGAATACAGAGCCTGCTCGATGAGCTTCATATCCGATGAAAACGATGAAAACTTCGTAGGCGTAGACCGCAAGGATGTTCTTGACCTTATAGAAACCGTAATGATGAAGCGCGGGCAGGTTGTAAGTGTTGAAATTTATGACGATACCGCCAAGGTTTCAATGAAAGGAATGAACCTCAAGGAAATTTCGGCAATGATTAAAAGTCTCAAGACAAGCCCTGTTGTATCAGATGCACAGCTTAATATTGCGCAGACAGACGAAAACAGGGAGGCTTCAGTTCTGAGCTTTTCGGTAACCATATATCTGCAGCAGGAACAGGAGGCTGAGTAATGAAAAAGGAATTCACAAAAAGAGAAAAAATTCTGCTGCTGGTTCTGGCAGTTCTGGTGATAGGACTTGGCTATTACAAATTCGTGCTTCAGCCTATAAACAGCAAAATATCGGATTACAGAAATATGGAGTCTGAGCTGCAGCTTGAGTATGAGCAGAATCAGATAAAAGCGGCGCGAATAAATATGATGGAAAAAGAAATCCAAAAAGCGCAGGCAGATGGTATAAAACGCACGGTTGCGCCGTATGACAACAGCGTTAATCTGATGCCGGAGCTTTACGGCATTATGAAAAGCTCCATAGATTATTCACTGGATTTCGGTGAGCTTGTATTTGAAAATGATATAGTCAAAAGACCTGTTGAGATTACATATGATACATCTACATACAAACAGGCAAGAGCAATAATAGACAAGCTTTACAGTTCACAGTATGCAATGCAGGTTGACGACCTTACCATACAGACCAGAGAGGCTACAGACAGGCAGGTGGTGACAACCTACATCAGCATTATATATTTTGAGGCGAACAGATAACAATGAAAAACATTTCGGGAAACAGAGACAACAGAATATATAAAGATAACAGGGGTTTCACACTGCTTGAAACTCTGCTGGTGGTGGCTATTATTGCAGTGCTGCTGGGACTTTCGATTATAGGGGTAATCGCAATACAAAAAGAACTCAGACAGCGTGAGCTTGACAGCAAGGCGGAAGTAATATATATGGCGGCGCAGAACCGCCTTATGGAGCTTAAGGCAAGCGGCAGGGCGGAGTTTTACTCACCAGATAATCTGAATGACGTACATCAGCTCGGCCTCATACCTCTTGACTCGGAAGATGAAAACAGGACAGAGGAGTCGCTGTTTTATGTTACATCAAGCATGACAGGAACAGGGGAGCTTTCGACTGCGTCTGTTGTGCTGCCTGAAAGCAGAGTCGAAAAAGAAATCAGAGATAACAGCTGGGTTATAGAGTACGACCCTGCAAGTGGCAGTGTATATGCTGTCTTTTACAGCGAGGATACTATGGAATATGCTCCGGAAAGCTTCAACGACCTGCGTATCAGACAGATGCGCAAAAAAGCCGGAGCAAAGGTGGGATATTACGGAGGAGATACCGTAGTTGCCATAGATACCAATACTCTTAATCCGAAAATAGAAATATATAACGAGGAAACGCTTCACGCACTTCTGGTATGTAATATGGTAAGCAGCGGCGATGTTTCCTTTGAAATTAAAATAGAGGACGAATACAAACATTCAGTAACAGAGAAAATATCTCAAAAAGAGCTTACAAGAGTAGGTGCCAATCTTTCCTATGACCTTGTACTTGACAAGCTGGCAGATGAACAGAGATTTAAGGATAAATACCCAAACCTTGTCGCAGGCTCCGACATTACGATTACACTTATCGCAAGAAGCGATGACGACCTTGTGGATTCGGCAACAGTCACAGACAAAACCAACAGCCTGTTTTCAGAGAGCGAAACAGATAAAGACATTGCAACTGAAAGTGTAGCGGTAATAACTTACGGCAGACATCTTCAAAATCTTGATTCCGAATCCGGACTTAATTCAAATCCAGGATATATGAATTTCAGAAAAGCAGTTCAGAAAAACAATCTTTACTTTGAAAACGATGAGGAGAATATAGACGACTGGTATTCAATCTATGGTGATAAGGCATACAAGGCCGTTTCAAACGACAGTCTTGACAGCTACAGCGGCAGCTACAGCGACGGAAGCGCCACACTCAAAACCGTAATCTACGGACTAGATACACAAACCGGTATGTTTGACGTGTTCAAAGGCAGAGAGCTTAAAGACATAACTTTATCGGGAGCAAGGATAACAGGAGGAGAATATGCGGGAGCAGTTGCGGGGAGTATTGTTTCCGGTAGCGGAAGTACTGCTGCGGTTTCGGACTGTCAGGCATACCTTTCGGAAACAGAGGGCGACCTTACAGGCAGGACAGAAAAAGACATATGGATTTCAGGCAGTAAATATACAGGAGGACTGGTTGGCAGAACTTCCGGCAATGTAAAAATCACTGACAGTCTTGCAGCTACGGTTGCAGGAACCGAAAGCGCTGATTATACCGGCGGTCTTGTGGGATATGCCGCAGGAAGCCTTGCAATAGAAAGTTCTTATGCAGACTGCTATCTTTATGGTAAGAACGCAGGCGGCCTTATAGGCTCTGCTGATGATAACTGCAATATATCCATAACAGACAGCTATTCGGCAGGATATATAACAGCGGCGGACAAAGCGGCAGGCTTTGTGCCGGAAGAAGTTAAAACAATGAAAAATGCGTATTCCGCATGCGCATATATGGAAAATGCCGATAAGGTTTATGCTACGGTTAAGGGTATATCAGATGAAACAACTGTGAGCAAGGTATATTATCTCAGTACTGAGGGATTAAACAGCACTCATATAGGGACTGCATTAAACTATGGACAGTTAAACGGTGAAAAAGCAAAATATGCAGGAAAACTGGGAGATAAATTCACAGCGTCTACAGGCGGAGATAACACATATGCGTACAATCTTATGGGACAGGGTCTTACCGACTATTCATTCCCTAAACTTGAAAAACTGACTCACTACGGTGACTGGAAAGCAGACTTTGAGGACAGCAGACCTGTATATTATGAAGTCTATGATAAAGGTACAACCACATCATACGGTATTTACGGCGCAAACCTTGATACCCTCAAAAAAAGCGGCAGTGCGACAGGTGACGGCTACGGTATAATCTACGGCAGTAAACCGGCTGCTGCATCAGTAGTGAATATTAACGGCACAGAAGTAAGCGCAGGTGACGCTGTAGAGATTACAGCAGGGGATGATACCTACTGGCTGCTGAAATTCCCAAGTGAAATTGTAAACACAAAAAACGCTCCAAAGGATTTTTATCAGGAGCTTGATGCAGACGGGATTACATACTACTACAACCCTCACTTTGCAAAGACAGTTACATCGGAAAAACCTAATACAGTTTCAAGAATATATGTGCGTACTGCAAGACAGTTATATAATATGAGTCTGTACTATGAGGATTATGCAGATAAGACCGAAAAAAGTACATACACACAGGAGCTTGATATTTATTACGGGAAATATAACTGGGGCGAGTATGCAGGCATTAACGATGTAACCGAGCAGAAGCCTATAGGTACAGACAGCAGATATGAATTTCATTCAATCTATGACGGCGGCAGCAATGTTATAGACGGAGTTTCATTTGCATCTGATAAATACTATGCGGGAATGTTCGGCTATAACAGAGGAACCTTGAGAAACATAGTTATAGCGTCTGACTACGGACAGGGAACTGACAGATATGTAAGCATAGACAGCAATATAGAGGGCAGTAAGGCCGAAGCATACATCGGAGTGCTTGCAGGCAGAAATTCCAAAACCATAAGAAACTGCGCTGCGGCAGGATATACCTTTAAAATATATACCTACAGAAGCAGCAAGCTATATGCAGGTGGTCTTGTGGGAGTAAACAGCGGAACTGTCAGAAACAGCTCTGCTGAAACCCCGGACATGAGGATTTCCGAAACCTATGCAAATGTTAAGGCAGGAGGCTTTGCAGGCAGAAATATCGGCGGTATATACAGCAGCTATTCAGTAGGCAAGCTGGATATAATTGAGGCCAAGCAGGGTAATGCGGCAGCAGGCGGATTTACAGGTGAAAACACAGGTATTCTCAATAATGCCTACTGCGCTGTTTCAATTACAATATCCGGCAGCGCCAAAGGTTATGGCTTTACGCCTGCGGGCGGTACGATTACAGGATGCGCATATCTTAACAACGGTACATATTACTATGTTGAGAAATTAAACGCATACGATATATCCGTCGGAGACAACAGAGTTAAGTCTGTAAACTCAAGTGAGCTTGGAAAGCTTAAACTGAAAAACTTTGGTACTGCTTCAAAGGCAAATTCACTTTATCACGGTAAGACGGATGATCTGGAGAATGATAACAGATATCCTTATCCTGCGATAGTTAAAAAAGGCAGTGATTATGTTCACTACGGAAACTGGCCGGTTGAAACAGAGCTTGGTGATACAGGCGTATTCTACTGGGAGCACGAAGCGGGTGGACCTAATGCGGGCTATCATTTCAGGTATCTTGGAATTAAGGACAGTAAAGGGGTCGGAGGATCCTCACTGTGTACGGCTCACAATGACGGCGGTATAGTTAAAGAATACGGCTACGGATATTACTATAAAGAAGGCGCAAAGGTTAATGTCAGTATGACATCATTTGCGGCAGACCCTGTCGTAAATGATGATGCATCAGATAAAATAGCAAGCCAGCTTTCAGAATATGAAGTGGTTGCATATACCACGGGAACAGATACTGATACAGGACTTTATCTTAATACAGATGCGGCCAATGGCAGATGGAATCTGAGATACACCGAAAATGACAGAACGGTAAACTACAGATATACAATATGCCCGTTCTTTGCAAATTCATTCAGCTGCGACAGCATCGCTGCGGCAGACAGTACCGGATATGATGGAAATACCGATACTCCGGGCAGCGACAGTAACAGATATAATGTACGCTCGGCAGAGCAGCTTCAGTACATTAACTGGAATTACAGCAATGAAAACACAAGTACGTTTGTAAGCGGTACAAGTGCGCAGTATAACAGATTTCCATACCTTATATATGTGGGCGGTACATCGGCAACCGTAAAAGACCTGAATTATTACTGGGAGCAGAGCCACGATATTGACAATGACAGCAGGAGTTTTACTCCGATAGGAAGTATGTATTATACCAACAACAAAAATGACGGCAATGCATACAGCGCATATTTCGGCGGCTCCTATGACGGCAAATCATATTCAATCAAAAATATAAAAATACAGAGCGATGCCCAGATGGTTGGAATGTTCGGTATAACTATAGGCGCAAGGCTTAAAAATATAGTAATGTATTCAGAAAACGAGGATACCATAGAGATAACTAAGGACAGCAAAAAGTGGTACTGCATAGGCGGTCTTGTGGGATTTGCCGCAAAGGGCAGCAGCAGCAATAATGCTGTAATCGAAAACTGTACGGTATCTGGATATAGGATTATTGACAGCAGAAATACCTCAGGCGACTGGGGCGGAGCATCAATCGGAGGTCTTGCAGGCGCTACCAATATGGATATATCAAAATGTACGGCAGTAAATGATATTAACATTGCGCTTTCATACAACAGCGGATATAACAATGTCAGAGTCGGCGGACTTGTAGGAAACTGTCGTGCTGCCATAGACGGATGCTACAGCGGAGGCAGCATAGAAAGTTCTGTAACCACATACGGATATAATCATGGGACATCCACAAATATATGGATTGGAGGAATTACAGGCGGTGTTGTAATGATTAACTATGGAAACCTGAAAAATCTTGTGGGTTCGATAAACACCGACGTATATGTAAAAAATTCATATTCTTATGTGAACCTGCCTAAGTCAGGCAGTCATCAGGTAAGAACAGTTCATGCAATTGCGTCAAACGG
>ERZ857965.1206-NODE-1206-length-27846-cov-3.538160_pt1 | contig 27846 bp, 23 predicted proteins | sample MGYA00519758_ERZ857965 | MGnify/ENA primary metagenome ERZ857965 (study PRJEB31778, sample SAMEA3449381) | human gut metagenome | biome: human gut; feature: human-associated habitat; material: faeces | place: United Kingdom | collected 2010/2012 ... | reverse complement strand
CAAAAGGTATTCTGGGCCGGCTACGCCGACGACAAGATGACCGCTGATGAAATCCGCCTGGTATACGAGCGCACGCATTATGTCATGGACCCGCATACCGCCGTAGGTTCCTGCGTATTGCGCCAGTACCGCGACCAGACCCGTGACCAGACGCCCGCCGTTCTGGTGTCCACGGCCAGCCCCTACAAGTTCGCGCCCGATGTAGCGGCCAGCCTGCTGGGCGTACAGAACGTGGCGGGACTCGATTTCCTGGCGTGCGCGCAGAAGGTGGAGCAGCTCAGCGGCGTACCCGTTCCCGATCAGGTGCGCGGTCTGGCCAGCCTGCCGGTCCGCCATACTGCCGTGTGCGATCCCGATGGCATGGAAGAAGCGTTGCTTGCCGCTTATTCCGCCTGAAAATTGAGAAATTTTGCGCAAATTTATGTTTCACTTTTCCCGCAAGTGGGGTATACTATAGGCGCGGGGCGAGAGATGCCCCCTCAGATTCGGATTTTAATTCCAAGGAGGTCATTTGATCATGAAATGGATTTGCAAGGTTTGCGGCTATGTTTATGAAGGTCCCGAAGCCCCTGAATTCTGCCCCCAGTGCAAGGCTCCCAAGAGCAAGTTCCAGCTCATGGGCGAAGAGAAGTCCTATGCGGACGAGCATCGTGTGGGCGTTGCCGAGGGTGTTGACCCCCGCATCATCGAGGGCCTTCGCATGAATTTCAACGGCGAGTGCAGCGAGGTTGGCATGTATCTGGCCATGAGCCGTCAGGCCGATCGCGATGGTTACCCCGAAGTGGCCGAGGCCTTCAAGCGCTATGCCTGGGAAGAGGCCGAGCATGCCGCCAAGTTCGCCGAGCTGCTGGGCGAGATCGTCTGGGACACGAAGACCAATGTCAAGGCCCGTATGGAGGCCGAGTGCGGCGCATGCGAGGACAAGAAGCGTATCGCTACACTGGCCAAAAAGCTGAACCTGGATGCGATTCACGATACGGTACATGAAATGTGCAAGGACGAAGCGCGTCACGGCAAAGGTTTCGAGGGCCTTTACAATCGTTACTTCAAGAAATAGTCGAACTGTCTGCGGGTGTTGCCCGCAGACGAGCGACCGTGGAAAGGGAGGCTTTGCGGGGCCTCCCTTCGTTTTTTTAAGTGTTTCGTGATCGGAAATACGAACGGACGGGCACGAGAATGCCGATATGTCCGCGCGACACGGAACGCTTGATCTAGTCCCGCTTCATGACGATGCTGCGCAGATCGCGGTCGAACCGGTCGTATTGGGGCTGCGTGATCGTTCCGGGGTAGGAAAGCACGGTCAGCATGAATCCGCGGGGATCGTCCTCGTGGTAGAGATGCTGCGTGTGGCGGTAAGGATTCGTCCGGAACCCGAGTTTTTCGTAAAAGCGAAGCCGCCGCGCAGTCGGTTCGTCGACTACGGGCTCGATTTCGAGGATGACCGTCTTGTCGGTCGATCCGCACAGATGTTTCATGATCCGACTACCGTACCCTCCGCTCCGAAGCGACGGATCGACGCACAGGTGCTCGATATAAACGTATGAGTCGAATTCCCAATAGCCGACCAATCCGACGAACTTTCCCTCGTCAGTGTAGGCGAGCAGGCTGTAAAGCTCCGATCGCAAAGCCGTTTTCTGGTGCTCGAGCGTCCGTCGCTCGACCCGAGGGAAGCTGTCGTTATACAGTTTCCAAAGCTGGGCGAACAAAGGGTGCTCGGTCGTTTCGATTCGTATGGATTCCATACAGGCAAAGATAGTCAAATGAACGGAACGGACAAACGGTATGCCGTTTGAGAAATGTCGCCGATTATTTTATATTTGTATATCGTTGCTTGCGGACGCGGACAATCGGGGAGCCTGCGGCGAGAAGTATCTGAGAAACAACGGGGCGGAGGGAGGAAAAAAGCAGTCTGTCGCTTGTCTTTAGCCGGCCGGATCGAGTTTAGCATTCTATTTGTTGGACGTTCAGAGTTCAAATCTTAATCGTATGAATAGGGACCAATTGTTGGAAAGGCTGGAGCGCGAGCGCTCGTGGGATTTCGTCGTGATCGGAGGGGGCGCTACCGGGCTGGGAGTCGCCGTCGATGCGGCTTCGCGCGGATTCCGGGTGGCTTTGCTGGAGCAGGCCGATTTTACCAAATCGACGTCGAGCAAAAGTACGAAGCTCGTACACGGAGGCGTTCGCTATCTGGCTCAGGGCGACGTGAGGCTGGTGCTCGAGGCGCTCAAGGAGCGGGGGCTGATGCGCCGCAACGCGCCTCATCTGGTCAGGGACCAGTCGTTCGTCATTCCTTGCTATCGATGGTGGGAAGCTCCGTTTTACGGAATCGGGCTGACGCTTTACGACCTGATGGCCGGCCGCCTTTCCTTCGGTCGGTCCCGCTATCTGAGCCGCAAACGCGCGCTGGAAGCGGTCCCCGCGCTGTCCGCCGACAAGCTGAGGGGCGGTATCCTGTATCATGACGGGCAATTCGACGATTCGCGCATGGCGGTCAATTTGGCTCAGACCGCTGTCGAGCACGGAGCCGTCGCGGTCAATTACGTCCGGGTCGAAAAGCTGCTCAAGATCGACGGCAGGCTTTCGGGCGTCGAGGCGGTCGATCTCGAAAGCGGCCGTCGCTTTCGGCTCGATGCGAAAACCGTTGTCAATGCGACGGGCGTTTTCGTCGATTCGATCCTTCAGATGGACGACCCGACCGGCATTCATCTGGTGCGTCCCAGTCAGGGAGTCCATTTGGTGCTCGACCGAAAGTTCCTTCGTAGCGAACAGGCCGTGATGATCCCGAAAACCGATGACGGCCGTGTGCTGTTCGCCGTTCCGTGGCATAACTACGTGGTGGTCGGCACGACCGACACGACGGTCGAGCGGCCGTCGCTCGAACCCCGTCCGCTGGAGGAGGAGATCGATTTCATTCTCCGTACGGCCGACCGTTACCTGAGCGGCCGTCCCCGGCGCGAGGACGTGCTGTCCGTGTTCGCCGGACTTCGTCCGCTGGCCGCCCCGAAATCGAGCGGGGAAAGTACGAAGGAAATTTCGCGCAGTCACAAAATTATGGTGTCCGGGTCGAACCTGATCACGATCATCGGAGGCAAGTGGACGACCTATCGCCGGATGGCGCAGGATACGGTCGACCGGGCCATTTCGCTGGGACTCGTTGCTCGGGCCCGCTGCGTGACTGAGAATCTGCGCATTCACGGATATCGCGAGACGACCGATTTCGATCATTATCTTTATGTCTACGGATCGGATTTGGAAAAGGTAGAAGCGCTGATCCGCAGTTCGGAGGAAAACGGCCGGCAGCTGCATCCCCGTTTCGGATTCCGCGTCGGACAGGTCGTGTGGGCCGTGCGCGAGGAGATGGCGCTGCATGTCGAGGATGTGCTGTCGAGGCGTATCCGGGCCCTGTTCCTCGATGCCCGGGCCGCGCGGGAAATGGCCCGTCCCGTGGCGGAGATTATGGCGCGCGAGCTGGGTCGCCCGGGAGAGTGGATCGAGTCCGAGACTCGCAGCTTCCAGTCTTTGTGCGACGGGTACGTATTGCAACGGGAACGAGTTTGACAATTCAAAAATCATATCGAAATGGACAGTGAAAAATACATACTCGCCCTGGATCAGGGAACTACTTCGTCCCGGGCCATTATCGTCAATCGGCAGGGGCAGGTCGTGGCCTCGTCTCAGCGCGGTTTCGAGCAGATCTTTCCCCGTCCCGGATGGGTCGAGCACGATGCCTCGGAAATATGGTACACCCAGTCGTCGGTTGCCGCCGAGGCGGTTGCCAAAGCGAATCTGACCGGGCTGGATATCGCCTGCATAGGGATCACCAATCAGCGTGAAACGACCGTGATCTGGGATCGGGAGACATCGCTGCCGGTCTATAACGCGATCGTGTGGCAGGACCGCAGGACCGCCGCCTACTGCGAGGAGCTCAAAGGCAAGGGCTACGAGCAGGCGATTCATCAGAAGACCGGCCTGATTCTGGACGCCTATTTCTCGGCGACCAAGATCAAGTGGATTCTCGATAACATCGAGGGCGTGCGCGAGCGCGCGGAGAAGGGCAAGCTCTGCTTCGGAACGATCGACAGCTGGCTGGTCTGGCGGTTTACGCGGGGTGGGGCGCATGTGACCGACGTGTCTAACGCGTCGCGTACGATGCTCTTCAATATCCACACGCAACAGTGGGACGACGATCTGCTCGATCTGTTCGGTATTCCCCGGGCGATTCTGCCCGAAGTAAAGGCCAGCAGCGAAGTTTACTGCGATACGGCCACGACGCTCTTTTCGACGAAGATACCCATTTCGGGCATTGCCGGCGACCAGCAGGCCGCTCTTTTCGGACAGCTTTGCGTCGAGCAGGGCATGTCCAAGACGACCTACGGAACGGGTTGCTTCGTGATGATGAATACCGGCGACCGGCCGGTTTTTTCCAAAAACGGGATGCTGACTACGATCGCATGGAAGATAGGGGAGCAAATAACTTATGCGCTCGAGGGGAGCGTCTTCGTCGGCGGAGCCGCGATTCAATGGCTGCGCGACGGCTTGGAAATCGTCCGCTCGGCGCACGAGACCGAAGAGTTGGCGCTGTCGGTCGCCGACAGCGACGGAGTCTATTTCGTTCCGGCCCTGACGGGCCTGGGCGCGCCCTATTGGGATCAGTACGCGCGGGGACTTCTGGTCGGTCTGACCCGAGGAACGACGAGGGCCCATATAGTCCGTGCGGCGCTCGAGGGCATCGCTTTCGAGGTGTACGACGTGATCCGGGCCATGGAGCACGACGCGACGCGGCGCTCGACGGAAATGAAAGTGGACGGGGGAGCCGTGGCGAACAATTTCCTGATGCAGTTCCAGTCCGACCTGACGCGCGGCGGAGTCGTCCGGCCGAAGATTCTGGAAACGACGGCGATGGGAGCGGCCTATCTGGCCGGGCTGGCCGTCGGCTTCTGGAAGGATACGGAGGAGATCGGCCGCTACGCCGAGGTCGAGCGACGCTTCGAGCCCGAAATGCCGCAGTCCGAGGCCGAGCGCAGGATCGAGCGCTGGCATGAAGCCGTCGGCCGCGCCGGAGGCTGGGCCAAGGACGACTGACGGGGCGTACCGCTTTTCATTGCGGCCCCTCCGGCCGGCGGGCGACGGGGCCTAATCGCTCCCTGAACCCTGCTCATAGGCGGGAGATGACAGCCGGTCCTGCCTTGATATGAGAAGACTCGGCGCGCCGGACGCTGCGGCCCGTCGCTCGTACTATGCCCGGATTGCGGGCCTGACAGGAAAGCGAAAGGGCGAAACGGAAGAAACCCTACGAAACGAATACAATGGAGTTATGACACCTTTTACAGCGGAATTACTCGGGACGATGCTTATGATCCTGATGGGCGACGGCGTAGTTGCCAACGTGGTACTCGACAAAACCAAGGGGCATGCCGGAGGCTGGATGGTCGTTACGACGGCATGGGCGTTGGCCGTGTTCGTCGGGGTCGTCGTGGCGGCTCCCTACAGCGGCGCTCACCTGAACCCGGCCGTTACGTTCGCTTTTGCGCTGACGGGACAGTTTCCTTGGGAGCGGGTGCTCCCGTACGTGTCGGCCCAGATGATCGGGGCCGCGCTCGGGGCGGTTCTGGTTTGGCTGGCCTACAGGCCTCATTTCGAAGCGACGCCGGACCCTCGGACCAAGCTGGCCGTTTTCTGTACGGCTCCGGAAATTCGGCGCACCGGCTGGAATTTTCTCACCGAGCTGATCGGGACGTTCTCGTTGCTGTTCATCATCTTTTACATTACAGTCGGAGAGATCACGCTGTCGGACAATATCTCCACGTTGCCCGTTGGACTGGGCTCGGTCGGCGCCCTGCCGGTCGCGTTCACGGTTTGGGTGATCGGCCTTTCGTTGGGCGGTCCGACGGGCTATGCGATCAATCCTGCCAGAGACTTGGCGCCGCGCGTTGTCCATGCCCTGTTGCCGATCCGAGGCAAGGGCGGAAGCGACTGGAGCTATGCGTGGATTCCGGTCGCGGCACCTCTGTGCGGCGCGGCGTTGGCAGCGTGGCTTTATAATATGCTTCTGTAGCCGATTGCCCGGTTGCGCGGCGTTTTCGGTTTGAAAGCGGGTGTTCAGAAGGCCGGGGCCGGTTCAGAAGCTTTGGTGCAAAGAGGACCGCCGTTTGGGTGAGCGCTCACGGAAAAGCCCCGTCTGAAAACGGGGCTTGGGAAAGACTAAAGGTTCGCAGCCGCTTAATTTTCTTTTTCCAACATGGTCTCCGTTCCGTCGAGGCTCAGGAATGTCTTGCCGTCTTTCTCGACGATCGTGGCTGTTTGGGTATAGTCGCTGGTCTGTCCGTTGCCGATGCTTCGGCCTTTGAGGATCACCTTGTCTGCTTCGCCCTGCAACTCCCACGATTCGATAGGGAGCGTCGCCATGTTGATGGAACCGGCCTTGCCTTCGATTTGCAGTTCGACTCCCATCCGCTTCGTCGAATCGATCGGATCGGGCATGGTCCATTTGCCTATGGCTTTCGCATACGTTGCGTCCGTGGCGACCTGAGTCGCCGGAGTGATTTCCGACATTTTCCCCAGATAGGAGACCGAAATCAGGTTGCCGATGAGCAGGCCGTTCGCATCCGTCTTGTCCGCTTCGTCGAGCGAGAACGTGTACGTGTCGTCTCCCGTGAGGGCCTTCACCGTAACGGTATTCATCGAGGCGTCTACGATCACCCCGTCGAATCGGTTCGGCGTATTGTCCTTACACGCGGTCGAGGTCAACACTGCGGCGAGCGCGAGGAATAAGATTTTTTTCATAATCTTGATTTTTAGCAAGAAAACAATGTAAAGTTAATTATTTTTTGTTAAGTTATGCCGATAGCTGGCATAAAATAAGTGCATGGCAGAATGGTGAATTTGAGAAACGTGTGTTAATCGATTGACAAATAGTATATTATATCCTGTTTGCTTGAACGGGAGTCTGTAGAACCCGTGCCAAGACCGAACGGCGTACGGAGGCGGTCGCTACCGTAGCGGTTGCAGGCTTCGGACAGAGCGGTTTCCCCCGTTATTTTCGGTTGTCGTGCGAAACGTTGCGCGCGGGAATTTATAGGGCTGCGACAGACAGGCCGCCATGCTCGTCTATACAAGCCGTCGGAGTATGTATCCGAAGGAGCGCAAGCGGAATTTTGCGGCCCGGAAGGCTGGACTCCATGCGGCGAGAGGCCCGACGAGCAGAGTGAAAAAGGATCGGTCGGATAGATTTCGGTCCGTTCCTTTTTGTACTTTTGTGCAGGAATAGTTCATTTATGCATGCGATAGCTTGATAGGTATGGATGTCAGCGATATCATAAATAAAATCTATCGGTTGCCCCAGACTTCCCTCGATACGTTGATTGGCTCTGTGTCGGAAGTGGAATACCCCAAAAATTTCCATTTGCACCGGGAAAATAAAAAGGAGACTAAATCCTATTTTATCAAAAAGGGGATCGTTCGGGCATATACCCATAAGGACGATAAGGAAGTTACGTTTTGGTTCGGTCAGGAGGGGGATCTCGTGTTGCCTTTGCAGACTCTTTCGGCCGGCTTGGGAGAGTATGCCACGGTGGAGCTTCTGGAAGACTGTATATTGTACGAGATCGCTTTAGAGCGGCTTCAGGAGCTGTATCTGAACGATATACATATTGCCAACTGGGGACGCAGATACGCGGAATGCGCATGTATAAAGTCGGAGAAATTGTTCATAGCACGGCAATTCAAGACATCGTTGGAGAGATATCGAGAGCTTCTAGGCGAGTATCCCGACATAGTGCAAAGGGTTCAGTTAGGCATAATAGCTTCTTATCTGGGTATTTCTCAAGTCAGTCTGAGCCGTATCCGGGCCCGGATAAGATGAATTTATCAAATGTAAAAACGGCTTTTAAAACATGTAAAAGCGGGATGAGATCCGAATGCGGAAATTTGCATTCCGCAAAAATGGAAGTTATGAACTGGTTTCTTTTGGTGGTGTCCGGGTGCGTGGAGCTCGTTTTCACTTACTGCCTGAGCAAGGCGAGCAAGACCGAGGGTTTGGAGAAAGGCTTATGGAGCATAGGTACGGCAAGCGCCATCGCGCTTAGTCTGTACATCGTGACGAAAGTACTGAAAACCTTGCCTATCGGAACGGCTTATGCCGTCTGGACGGGTATAGGCGCGGTCGGTACGGTTATAATAGGTATCGTTTTCTTTAAAGAGCCTGTAAGTTTCGGGAGACTTTTCTTTATCTTTACGCTGATCGTATCCATCGTGGGGCTGAAAGTTGTCTCTTCCTGAGCTATATCGTATATGGTAGAGCAAGACTGGAAAGGCATTTCTTTCCGATCCGCAGCCGGCTGCAAATATAGGGATATATGTCGTATGCCGCGCATTATAGCGACGATTCGGCCGGAGCGCGAGGTGTGAGCTTCTTTTTATGTACGCCCGCTACAGAGTTGCCGTTTGGGGAGCCGCATCGGGCGGCAGGCGGCAGACGATCGCCTCGAAAGGCCGGAGCGCGATCGGGCCGGACGGCTCGATCCGGGTGCGATCGCTGTAGTTGCTCAGCAGGACTTCCGCATCCGTCGTGTCGGTATCGACCGTGGCGCAGGCTTCTTTCGGCGTGAAGTTGAGCAGAATGAGGAACCGTTCGTAGTTGCCTTCGCGCACGTAGGCGAATACTTGCTTGTTGTCGGCGTCGGTCAGTCGGAAGCTTCCGATTATCAGTTCGCGGTTCGACCTGCGGAGCCGCATCGCCTTTTTGAAATAGTTCAGCACCGAATCGGGGTCGTTCTGCTCGTCCTCCACGTTGACCCGTTTTCGGTTCGGGTTGATTTTCAGCCAAGGCACTCCTGTGGTGAATCCCGCCCGTTCGCTGCCGTCCCATTGGAAAGGCGTTCGGGCATTGTCGCGGGCCGTTTGCTTCTGCTCCTCGAGAAAGGCTTTCAGGTCGCCTCCTTCCTTTCGGATCTGCAAGTAGCGGTTCCGCGTATCGATGTCGTCGTAGTCGTCGATGTTCTCGAGGCGGATGTTGCTCATGCCGATTTCGTCTCCGGCCAGCCAGAAAGGCGTCCCGCGCATCGTGAGCAGGAAGGTGGCGAGCATCTTGGCCGCGTTTTCGCGATGCTCCGGCGCATCGCTTCCGAAGCGGCTGACCATGCGGGGCTGGTCGTGGTTGCCCAAATAGACGGCCGGCCAGCCGTCGCCGGCCGCTCGGTCCAGTTCGGCGAACTTCTTCTTGACCGCCAGCAGGCTATAGTCGATCCCGGTATCCGGTGCGTCGGGCTTGGTCGTCTTGCGCAAGTCGGGAATCTCGAACGTGTAAAGCATGTTCAGCTCTCGCCGCGACGGCTCGACGAAACGGTGCAGGTCCGGCGGCTTGACGCCCGAGCCTTCGCCGACGGTCATCACGGCATACCGGCTCGTGACCTGCTCGTTCATTTCCCGTAGGTAATCGTGCAGATGCGGCCCTTGGGAATAGTAGTCGAACATGTCGGGATATTTGCGCGAGTCGACTTCCGGGTACGAGATGTCTTTCGATATGTAGGGGATCGAGTCCATCCGGAAGCCGTCGATCCCTTTGTCGAACCAGAATCTCATCAGTTCGTAGATTTCATGCCGAACCCGGGGATTCTCCCATTTCAGGTCGGGCTGTTTGCGGGAGAAATAGTGCAGGTAGTAGGACATCGTCGCGAAATTGTACCTCCATGCGTTCCCTTCCTCGTCGAAAAAGCTTTTGCGTCGCGGAGGTTCTCCGTTCTCGATCGGCCACCAGTGGTAGAAGTCGTAGAAGGGATTCAGGCGCGATTTGCGGGCTTCGACGAACCACGGATGTTCGTCGCTCGTATGATTGACGACCAGATCGAGTACGAGTTTCATTCCCCGGAAATGGACTTCGGCGAGCAGGTTGTCGAAATCGTCCATCGTGCCGAAATCGGCCATGATCCGGCGGTAGTTGCGTATGTCGTACCCGTTGTCGTCGTTCGGCGAATCGTAGATCGGATTCAGCCAGATCACGTCGACGCCCAGATTCTTGACGTAGTCCAGGCGGGAAACGATTCCCTGCAGATCGCCGATGCCGTCGCCGTCGCTGTCCATGAAACTGCGCGGATAGATTTGATAGACCACGGCCTCTTTCCACCATGCGTCATGGGAGTCTGCGCTTGGCCCGGCTTGGAGTTCTCCGGCTCGTTCGTGCGAATTCATAAAGTCGTTTTTCGGGATTGTCCTGCGAAAATTATACCGTTTTCCTGTTACGGTCCGACGCTTCGGCCCGATGGCGGAAACGGGACGGGACGTTTGGAAAAGTGCGCGTTCGTTCATTCGTTTTTGAAACGTAGCAGAGGCCGGGCTAATCCCCCGGCCTCTGCTACTTACCTTATGAGTTACAGACGGTCTACTTTCTTGCGTATGCGCTCGGCCGCGTCGTTTACGTCTTGCTGCATTCGCTCGGCGGTTCGGTCGGCATGGTCCAGTATCCGTTCCTCGTAATTGTTTACGGTGCCGTAAGCGTCTCTTGCCCGATAGTTGCCCTCGGAGCTCATAGGAGCCGTTCCCGACGTGCGATAGTCATGGTACTGCGATTCGTCGGTCAAGTCGTCCCGAATGCTTTCTACGCCTTCCTTGAAACGATTTTTGCGCTCTTTGATCTCCTTTTTAGCCTGCTTGGCTTCCTGACGGATTTCTTTTTTCAGCTCGCGGGCGCGTTTGTCGATATCGTCGACGCGGTTTTCATACCGGTTCGAGTACTCCTCGACATGGTCCTTGACTTCGCCTACGCGCTCCTTGAGGTCTCGGATTTGATCCCGTTTTTGTTGTCTTACTTCCTGCTTGGCGTCGCGGGCTGCCTGCCTTATCTCTTTCTTCGTGTCTCTGACCGTCCGGTCGAATTCGTCTATCCGGTCGCTCAGCCGGTCTTCGTAGCTGTCGCTGCGATACTCGTACGGGCCTTCTTTTTTCATGATTCTATGTTTTTTACGTTAAATAATCGAGAGGGGTTATCCTCGGCTGTCCATGCTGTTGATGTCCGGATTGATCGCGGTGACATCCTGTTCGACGGTCCGTTCGGGGACGACCTCGTCCGAGTTTTGCTCGGTTCTCCTCGGAACCGGAGGCGTGTCGCAAGGCGTCAGTTGCGTTCTGGTGCTGACATGCTCCGGTCCCGAGCAGTCCGGCTGGCTGTCGGTCCGAGCGGTCGTATTTTTTCTATTCATTCCCAATGCGTTTTTTCGATTCGTTCCGGTTTGGCCGGCTTACGTCGTTTCTGGGAACAACGTTCGTACCACAGTTTTCTCGGCGATTCGTTTCGGAAGCGCTTCCGGCTCTATTGAACGGATACACATGCCGTAGCGACGCGGTGGAAATTTGTTGCCGGAACCGGAATACGAGAACTGCCGGATTCGGTGTGAGCAGCTATTTTCGGCGTTCGTGCCCGGATGCGGGAGATAAAGGGCGGGGGCCGGATCACGGTTTGTCGGCCGGCCCATGACAGACAATCATCGTCCGAAGATCTCCCCGAGCCAGTGAGCGATCGCCCTCCGGGGAGAGTAAAGCAGCATGCGCGGCCCCGAGAAACGCATGACGCGTCTCATCTTTTCCCGCATGGCCGGCCGGTAACAATGAACGGGACAGCGGCGGCAACTCGTTTTCGCTTCGCCGAAAACGCATCGGTCCAGCCTGTCGTGCGCATACCGGATCAGGGCGGCGCATTCGGCGCACGGTATCGGATATCCCTCCTTTTTCCTGCAGTACAGGCCGACCATGTATTCTACGGTTCGTTTTTCCCGATCTATTCGTGAGCGCGACGGCTTTTTCCGGTCGACAGGCATATGGGTCGTTTTTTCGATAAGACGAGAATCGCCGGTTTCTATTTTTCTCGCTATTGCAAAGATAAAAGATAAGAGCAATATTAAATATTCTCTCTGGCGGGAGGAAAGGGCTTTCCAGATTATATCCTTATCTTACGCGTTTAAGAAAAGACAGCTTGATCGTTTTGAGCGAGCAGTCTTTTCTGTAGGTAGGTCACTTTACTCCGTAGCTTTCCAACTTGCGGTAGAGCGTTGCGATACCGATGTCCAAAAGTCGCGCGGCTTCGGCTTTGTTGCCATGCGTGTGCTCCAGCACGCGAAGGATATGGCGGCGCTCGATCTCTTCGAGGGTCAGGGAATCGGCCGAGGCGCCGCTTTCGGAAGTCATGCGGAATTCCGGCGAAAGGCAGTCGGAGGTCAGCGTATCCCCATCAGCCATAATCAGGCTGCGTTCCACTACATTGCGCAATTCGCGGACGTTGCCATGCCATGCGTGGCGTTCGAGGGCCTCGATATAGGCCTTGTCGATCGTCTTGATGCGCTTGCCCATTTTCGAGGCGAATTGTGCGGCAAAAAAGTCGATGTAGCCGCCTATATCGCCCGGACGTTCGCGCAAAGAGGGCAGGTGAATATGGAACACGGACAGCCGGAAATAAAGGTCCTCGCGGAAATTGCCGGCGGCGATCTCTTTTTCGAGGTTACGGTTCGTGGCGGCGATGATACGCAGATCGACCTTGGTCGGTAGGGTTTCGCCGATCTTGATGAATTCGCCGCTTTCGAGTACGCGCAACAGCTTGGCTTGCAGTTCGACAGGCATTTCTCCGATTTCGTCGAGAAACAGTGTGCCGTGGTCGGCTTCTTCGAATAGCCCTTTTTTGTCTTTTGTCGCACCCGTGAAGCTGCCGGCACGGTATCCGAAAAGTTCGCTTTCGAGCAGGTCTTTCGTAAAAGCCGAGCAGTTGACGGCGACGAATGTCTCTTTGGCGCGGGAACCGGCGTGGTGGATCGCTTGCGCGAAGACCTCTTTGCCTGTTCCGGTTTCGCCCGTGAGCAGCACCGACGTGTCCGTCGCGGCGACTTTGCGTGCCAGATCCACGGCCTGACGGAGCGCTCCGGAGGAACCGATGATACGGTCGAACGAATGTTCGTCGGACATTTTTGCTTCAAAACGCGCCAGGCGCCGCTGCATCTGCGCTTTCTCCGTCGCACGGCTCAGCAACGGAAGGATTTTGTTATTGTCGTCTCCCTTGGTGATATAATCGAACGCGCCGTTCTTGATAGCCCGTACTCCGTCGGGTATATTGCCGTAAGCCGTCAGAAGAATCACTTCGGATTCCGGTACCGCCGCTTTGATTTTCGCCACCAGATCGACTCCGTTACCGTCGGGTAATTTCACATCGCACAATACCACGTCGGGAGTTTCGCGTTGTAGTATCTTCAGTCCCGATGCGCAATTTTCCGCTTGCAAGACATCGTATCCCTCCAGAGAAATGATACGCGCCAACAACCCCCGTAGTTGCGGTTCGTCGTCTATGATTAGAATTTTCGACATAACTGCCATAATACCATTCTTTACTTGCAAAGATAGCTGTTTATCTTTATTTTGATAATTTATCGACCGGAACGGGGCAGGGCGGAAAATTATGACGTTATTTGCTGGTAAGGACTCTCCGACTATTCTGTTGTTTATTCTAAGATCAAGATACGAGCATCTATCGCATCTTATTTCCTATATGTGTTCGTCGGGAAGTATTTATGATATTTACAGGCGTTTCAATGCTCCAAACATGAAGAACATACGACTGAACTTCGAAGCATTTGTTGCCTCGAATTGTCGTTTGGGATAATATGTCCATTCTATTTTGCTGCAAAAAGTGGCGCGAATTTGCAGAGTAATTTCGCAATATTCCGAATGTTTTTTTAGTGGATTTTGCAAACGACGCTATATGAATCACTCTTGAGGTTTAAAAGAGGCTTTTTTATGAATTTTTGATAATGGTTTGGAATATTTGTCAAATGTATTGTATGAAATTTCATAGGTGATGATTTCTACTGTTATATTAAAATATGCAACTATTTGATTATTAGAGGTGATTATGGCTGGAAAACAATTTCAGTTCTATTTGGATATTATCTGTAACTTGGATAAGTTTTACATGGTACTGATAAAATTTGTCTATTTACCACCGTTAAATTGCACGAGGGACAGAATTTTGTCCCTTGTATCCGTTCAGGGAACAAACGGGGACAAAATCAGGAAAAATTGATACAATGCTTTATTATCCCTGTGTATTTAATGTGGTGATTATCAATATTATCGAAATTGGATTGTTTTTTCTTCCATTTTCCATTATTTATTATGTAATATATTGATAATCAATTGATTATATGTTATTATTTGCCCACGCAGAAAATATTGAAATTGCTCATATTGTTGATGTTTAGATAGTTGTGTGTGATGTGAAGTGTGTCGGGGACATTCTGGGGACGGAATTGTGCTGGCCAAAAGAAAAAAAAGTAAATATAAAATGGCTTTTACCCCATATCGGAGGTTATGTCCCCTAAAAATATAAACATAAACGTAATCCGCGCAAAAGGTCAATCATAGGAGTTTAGTCTGGTTTGTTGTATATCTATTCAAGTTCTAAACTAAACTTTCTTCACAACGTCGAAATGGCGGACATCGGTAGCAAGAACGCTCATCTCTTTTTTCTTTTGGCCAGCAACGTTATGTATTCAATATCAAAGGCGACGATTTCCGTCTGGTTCCGTGATTAAGTTCACGATTCGGTTTGTATATATCCGATTCATAGGGACGCATAAGGAATACGATAGAATTGATTGTCGGAACATATAAAAAAGTAGAGCGAGTATGACAAAGATTGAGAATAAAGCCCAATACGATTGGGCGGTTAATCGAGTTGAAGAGTTGCTTTCCCTGGTAGACGACAATACGCCGAAAGATGACGCAAGTCTCATCGAGCTTGAGCTGTTGTCGAACCTCGTGGCTGACTACTCCGAGGAACATTTTGCTATTGGTACTCCATCGCTCGCCGATGTGATGAAATTGTGAATGTATGAAATGCACTTGACCCAGCGATCTCTTGCGACAATGCTTAATATTAGTCCGTCGCGTATCAGCGCTATTGTGTCGGGGAAAACGGAGCCAACGTACAAAGTGGCACAGGATATCAGCCGGAAACTGAATATCGACGCAAGTATCGTACTGGGTGTTTGTTGACAGTTGTTGGTGTGCCGGAAGAACGGGGCGAACCGGGGCGGCATTGCCGATCATGCGCCCGCGGAGGCCAACCGGCATACGAAAGTGGAGTGTTCTTCCTCGAAGCGGAATAGCCTTTCCGCTCAAGCGGTTTTACATAAGAGTTCTTGATGCGCAAGTTCAAGAATAATCCTGCCATTAAACTATACGATTCTTAAAGTTAAATTGCTTTGGGGTATATTGGTTTGCACGAATTTTGCGTTATCTTTGTAACAAGAGAAATGGAGGAAACTATGAATCAGATCATCATAACCCCGAAATCCGAGCAGGAGCATTCGTTCGTGATGGAAATGCTCAAGCGGATGAAGATCAAGGCCACGTCCATAGAGGAGAAGCCTTTGCACCATATGACGATCGAAGAGTATCGTGCGATGGCTGAGAGAGCTATTGCTGATGCGGAGGCGGGTCGCACGATATCGCAATTCGAAATGGAAAAACGCATTGCATCGTGGCGGTAATCGTCGAATGGTCGGAGCAGGCTGCTTCGAGTCTGGAAGAGATCTTTGGCTACCACAAAAAGGAGGCGGGTGTGAGAGTTGCGCGAAAGATCGCAACGAAAATTACGCAACGTACACGAATTCTTTCGGACAATCCCCTTGCTGGACAGCGGGAAGAACTACTGAAAGACTTATCGGTCGAATTCAGGTATCTTGTCGAGGGAAACTATAAATCCTCTATTATGCACTGCCGGAAAAGGTCGTTATTTCTCTTGTTTTCGATTGTCGTCAGAACCCTGAAAAGATGCGGGATATAAAGTAACCATATAGTAGCTCTGAACGTGCAATGGTTTGCACGTTTTTTTTTACATAAGAACGATACTGCCGGCAAGCCGGTACGGGTAAATCGTCGATAATCGGGAGCACCTGCAATGTCTTCTCAGGCAATAAAGCGACAGGTAAGATTCGTCACTAAGCTGGAGAGTGCATGACATACGAAAGCCTCCCGCCGCAACACGGGCGGGAGGCTTTTTCAATAGGATACGTGGGTGTTCGTGCTGGAATGTCGAAATAAGGGGAGAAAGAGGAAATATGGGCGGTCGGCGATACGGATCAATATTCGTTTTGGTCTTGTGGGGTATTCGTATTAACTGCCACCGTTATATCTTTTTGAAGCCCCATTCGTTTGTTGTGATATGCAAATCCGCAGCATACAGCGGAATATTATTGACGATATGTCCGTCGAATCCACTCATCTTTAAGATCAATATACAGCAAAGCCGATGAAACATCAGGCTGGTGTAGAATAGTTTATCAATCTCGTTTTCTCCGGATTGGACATTGAGATGCCCGTGTAAAAAGCGGTTTCTGTCTTTAATGACCCTTATTTCCTCTCCGGATAATTGATACTTGACGGCCATGAACGGTTGCATCAGTTTATCCCGGTTTGTCGGCTGGTTCAGATTTTGTATTTTCTGCATCGCGAAAGACGCTGCGTCTTGGGGTAGGGACGCTTTGCGAATGACGTCCGATAATGCGAGGAGAATGGTTTGCCAGTGTGTTTCATCAATGACATGAGGCGCCGAAAGGTTATATATTTTACTAATGGCATCGCATAGAGTTTCAAAGGCTATGCAATAAACCCCCGCTTGCAGTTCCAATCCCAGCTTCGATGCGGTCAAGGTCAGCAGGGCGGCCCTTGCCACCGGCTCATGGGTAATAAAAAGGTTCGTCATGGCAGAAAATACCTCTTCCTTTATGGGCTGTATCCTGTACTTCCATCGCTTCTCGATTATTAGCATCATCCGGCTTTCCGCGTTTCGTGCCTTCATTTTTCTCGATATGGGTACTAATACGGAGTAGGCGTTTGTCGTGAAAACAGAGTATTGTCCGGAGATACTTTCCCGCAATGATTTGTAGTATAGTCCTACGGGCCGGGTATAACGGTCGCTTTTACTGGCGATGATGAACGCCTCTTGCAGATGCAACGTCCCGGACAGGAAACCGAGGGTTAGCAGGGCCGCGTAAGCAATGTTTTCGATCTCTGTCAGGTAACACGACTTTATCGATTCGACGACTAAATAGAATCCGTTCTTGTATCCGAAATGGTACAGATGTATCTTGTTACCGGGAAGACTTATTTTTATCAAACTACCGGCCTGTTTCCCCTGGCATAGAAAATAATAATAGGCGTAATCTCCAAAATACACTCCTTTTTCGACAGGAACGAAATATCGGAAAAAATATTTGCAATCCGGACGGATTTTACTGCTATGAATGATCTGGGCCTCGACTTCTATCGAGAAGTCGTTGGAAACCCTACCCAAAATATTGTCCCTGTATGTCGTGATCCTGCTCATCCCGTCGGGGACGATATATGATCTGTTGCCGTGTGCAAAGGTAAATTGTGGCAGGTTGCTGTATTTTGCCGATTCTACACTGTTGTGTTCCACGATCTGCGTTGTGAAGTCTAGCACGAATTTGTTCCCTGTCTTGGAAAATTTGACGGGACGGTTTTCCATAAAGGGGATTCCCTGGATGCGAATCTTCCTCATGCTTCTGAAAGAGTCGATCATCCGTAGTGAAGGCAATAAGTTTTTATCTATCCAAGCTATAGCGAAACATCTTGTTATATTCAAATATTGTATTGTATTTGTAATGCAGTCCCGGTCGTTCTTCTTCCAGCTTTTAGTTACTGGCGATGAATCTGGTTTTTATTATCTTTCAGCCAGTTCATATACCTGTCAACGCAAAAGTTCCGTCCTGGTACGCATCGTTGAGTGGCGCGGCGGAATCTGTTGTGGTAAAGATAATATCGTTTGTTGTAACGCCGACCCGTCGGTCGGATTTTTATCTTTTCTCCCGTCATTCATTTTCTTTTTCTTCAATTCCCCTGTATGTTTCGATAAACTCGGGGAAGTGCCTTCTGACGAATCCTCCCGGCGAGTTGTAGACCAGATCCAGCCTCCGGATTAATGACAGCCGTTCGCTTATTCGGCAGGTGGCTGTCTGTTGTCCGTTTCCTTATGTTTGCAGTTCGATTACTTTTATAGCTATGCCCGGTCGGTCTGCTTTAATCTGTTTTATCCACACAGAATGCTTTTTTATTTTAAGGTAAAATTTTCGCCGTATGGTTTCCATAATTGGCAACTTTAGGTTATCTTTGTAAAAACGCGAGATTATGAATACGAAAATTGATAATATTGGGGTCTTGATCCGCAGTGAACGGACCCGTCGTGGAATGACACAGGAGGAACTGGGCGAAAGAGTCGGCGTGGGTAAGGCACAGATTTCCAAAATAGAGAGTGGGCGAGGGTTGACGATCCGTACTGTTACAAAAGTGCTGGACGCATTGGGCCTGTCGGCATCGGTGCACTTGCAGACCATGGTTCCCGTAGATCGGCGCATAATTGGTTATATTGTGGCCAACATAAGTGAATTTGCACGCACGCATGGCATGACGGTGCGCGAAGCTGGCAACTACCTGAACCGCTACAAGGGACTGGACTTCCTCGCTGAACACTACGAGGCCGAGCACCTGCTTTCGCTCGGCGACAGCGTACAGGATTTGACCCGTGTGTGTTACAATAATGGAGGAGGTGTGAGATGAAACTTTACCACGGATCGAACACCGCTATCGCCCGGATAGATTTAGCCCGGTGTAAGCCCTACAAGGATTTCGGACAGGGATTCTATCTGACTGAAATAGAAGAACAGGCCGTGCAGATGGCCCGTCGCACGGCGGCTATCTACGGCGGTGAACCGGTCGTTACAGCTTTCGGGTTCGACGAGGTAGCGGCGATGGCCGACGGCGCACTATCCGTCAAACGCTTCGCTGAGCCTAATGAGGAGTGGGCACTGTTCGTGATGGCCAACCGTAGCCGCGAGGGGGCGCATCCTGTCCACGATTACGACATCGTGATCGGCCCGGTAGCTGACGATACCATTGCCACGCTCTTCCGTAATTTCGAAGACGGGATCATCGACTTGCCAATGCTGGTTGCTGGACTGCGCTACAAAAAGGTTTCCTCGCAATATCTTTTCCACTCGGCATGCGCCGTCCAATACCTCGAAATATTATGAACGATAAGAAAATACGCTACCTCACGGAGGGCATTACCAAGGACATCGTCTCTTATCTGATGGAGGACGAGGGGCTGTCCATGACCGAGGCTATCGCTCTGTTTTACAATTCGGAAACTTTCATCAGGCTCTCTGATTCCGCGACCGGGCTTTATGTCGAAAGTTCAGCTTACGTGTACGAGATGCTGAAGATGGAGCTGAAAATGGGTAGGATACAATAATTAGGGGCATTATGATAATGAGCTTAGAAAAATTAGAGGAATTGAACAAAAAGAAATTCTAAATATGATGAAACTAAAAAAACAGAAGATGTAATGTTTAACCGAAGTAGGATAGAATCATATATCTATTATACTTCGTAATATTACATCAAATGAGTAGATCGAAGAAAAAGTTTCCCGCAGGCGTTATTTGTTGTTGTAAATCACAGAAACAGGGGAAAAAGATTGCTTCTAAGCGATTCAGAAGACATGTAAAATACTGATACATCGAAAGAAATATGAATGTTTGCCATATCGTTCTATTGAAATAACTTCGCCTTGGGATTTGGGCGGCGATGGCAAGACCTTTTATGGATATCATCCGGAATGTGAATGGTATATTAAAATTATGCGTAAATGATTTTAAATGCTTGAAAAATTGTTGGGGATAATTGTATTAGGTGATTATTTCCGACAATACCCACACAGACTTTGCTAATAATACCGTTCAGCACAAGAGTTTTGGGCGGTATTTCTCTATGCATAGATAGCTGTTTCCACAAGCAATTTTTCTTACCAAAGCTTGCAACAGCAAGAACTGCATGTCTTTTGACAAATTTATTATCCAATATTTTTATGAAGGTATTAGTTAAATAGAACGCACTTTTACTAAAAAAATAATTTGGATGAATTATTTGTCTGTCCTTTTTTTGGGAAATTTGACTGTTTGTTGATGTATATTTAAATATCTGTTTTTATACTTTGAGGGCAAAACTTATTGAGGCATAACTCGCATATATAAATCAGTTGTCGTTCGACCGATTCTGGATTCCTGTTTATCAGCGTTCTTATGTCTGGAGCAGCGAATACGCATTGCAACTGTTGGACGATATTCTGGAATCTCTTGGCGGAAACAGGCAGGGGGAACCGTATCGGTAGTTCGATTTTGCACGAACTGGATAACGGTGAGCTGGATATCATTGACGGACAACACGTATTACCACACTTCTGCTGATCCTCAAAGCCCTGGGGTGTACAGACGTTGATTCCGAGCGATTGGTCTTTATGCACGAAGAATCTTTTGTCCATATCCGAGAGAATTACCGCGCCATTGCCACATGGTTCCAACATACGGACTGTAACCGGATATTACACTGGCAAGTCCGTACGAGTACCGAACAACCTATGAGCAAGTATGTGCTGGCTCATTGTTCTGTCGAATGAACTCTTCTATTATTGTAGGAGGTAATGAAAATAGGATAGAGGGCTTACTTCGCCATTAAACGGAATGCGTTGGGATCAGCCTCCATTTGGGAAATCTTTATATTGGGATTCAGTCTCCTCGCCAGTTTTGTGATTTTTTCTTTATCTGCGGCATCGACCCGTACTCCAAAATATAGAGATTCGAAGCACTCGGACCCAATCTTCACAAAAGACCGAATCTCTTTATGGTTAAACTCGGTCTTATCGTGTTGAAATGGTAATAGCTTCATAAACATGGGAGAGGGTTTGTAGATAAATAACCGAACCTCTTGTTCGTGTTCCCATGCTTTTGCTTTGGTAAATATCTGATAACTGAAAAAATCTTCTCGATCTCGATAATAATTTGGTTTATGCAGAATATTTCGATATTGAACCTCTTGGCCTTGAGTCGTTACCATCATGCCATAATTGACCTTGATATATTTGGCGACATGATCCATATTAAGACCAAGACAAACGCCTTCATGTTTATTATAATAACTCCACATTAAAATAGAATCATACAATTTGGATAGACAGCATATCCATAAATCTTCCCGATTGTTTATGAATCGATTTGAGTATAGCTCTTCGATAACATTTGCATGCCAACCCTTACGTTCCTCAGCTGGTACATTCGAACAATCTATTAGACTTGGATGACAATCAAAAGGATCATTAAACATTGTGGCATTGGTGTACATGAGATCGCTATAATACAACATCATTATAGCACCATTAATGTCAAGATACTTATATAGTAGATTGCTCATCCTACGAGAAGGTAATTATTTTATTCCAATTGCTTTCTATATACCGAATCCAATGTATTCCCGTCCTTATCTTTCCATTCGTTCCATCCATTGGATGGCCGACCTGTGCAGAAATCTGCGGCAGTACTGGGACTGGAGAAGGTCTTGTCCGAGTCCATCGTCCAAATGCCGTTATTCAAAGTCGCATATTCTTCGACCATTCTTTCCCTCTTTGCTTTCCATGTAAAAGAGGGAACACAATTATTGGCTACGATGCTACCCTTTAATACTGTAAATCCTGCGGAATTATAAAATCCTTTTGCCTTACATCCTCTGGCCTTTGTATAGAACAGATGTTCCTCCTTGGGCTGAGATATTTCAAAGATGCCACAACCAATGAATAATGCAAGGAACTTAATGTCGTCAAAAAATTCATCCATAGCATCCCGCTGATGCTCGGGAAGATTCGGTGCCTTGGGAACCTGTTTGTTTTCATTTAGCACGAACGAGTTCGACCGCTTGGCCTCAGCAATCGCACGATATTCCAGATATTGCACGTCGGCTTTGGTCATATCTTCGTCTTTCGAGACAAAGACAAGTGCTTTTTGCCAAAATGCTTTTTTGCTGTCGTGGTCTTTAACACGTTCCTTAAAGTTCTCGGTCTCTCCGATATAGGCTTGCGGCTTCGTCGTCTCATCTTCTCCAATCAGGATATAAAACGCCGGCTTGTGCAGTTTCTCCTGCTCATTCAGATAGGCCAGATTCGAACGCGGAATCACAAACATCTGACAAATCTTGTTGCTGATAAATGCATACTGCGTCCCCTTTGGATCTCCGTCAATCAAATATGTAGTAACTGTCTTGCCCATAATTATTTCAACCTAATTTCGTTAATTAAATCAAATATGGCAGAAAAGTTATTAAAGTCCTCATCTGTAAATGATTTACAATTTACAGCTAAAATGGTTTTTGACTTATTTTTAATATCATCAGCAACTTTATCTATAGATAGACCACTATAATATCCATGTTTTTCCGCGACGGCCTGCTCTACCGCTTCCTGATATTTCTCAGGGGGATAACAATTTTCTATAGTAAACGACTCATTCGGTTTGTATTCAGCTGTTTTAGGTAACAGAAATGCGTAAAAATTATTCGTGACAATCGCATCTTTATATTTCACATGCTTAATTTTTTCATTATTATCATCTTTTTCGAAGCCTTTGTTAATATCACCCTTACCAGCGGTATCATTGTCAAAAATTCCAATGAATTTCTTATTCCACTTTATTTCAGAACAAGATAAACCGATTAAAACTTCTCTGATATGTTCAGAACTATTCATTGAAAAAATATCAAAGTCTAAATCGGGATACCTTGACTGTAATCGTTTATATGCTTCTTCAATATGCGTTTTATCTGTTTGTCCTTCTACCAAGACTGTAATAGGTTTATTAGATGTAATAAAAGCATTTTGTTGATCAAGGTTCCATAGATTATTGGTTAAATCTGCAACCAACTTACATTTATCTTTATCAGCACATACCATGAAGCCGTTAGAGTCCGTACCTAAGCTTAAGATATGCTTAATATCAACGCTTGCGGCCATGGATGGAGAATGAGTTGTTAAAATTACATGTCGATTATTTGTGTATTGCTGGATAATCTCTAACAATTTAATCTTGTTTATTACATGGATATGTGCATCCGGCTCATCTAACAGATATAACGTATTTTCAGAGCCCGTGTATTCTAATGCGGCTTTAATTAATAACAATTTCTTTTGACCTTCACTCAGATTCTTTGTTGTTAAACCTCCATTGAAATGAATTGTAATGGTCTCTAATATTTTTGAACTTTTAGGTGTAAAAGCAATATATAAATACATAAATAGCATGTCAATATTTATATACTGCTTTTCTATAAATACTTTAAAATTATCTAAAGAAAAATTAGTTGTCTGATTTAATGAATGTATAAATGTTAAAACTGGACTATCTTTATAATTTTCATAATTTGAAGAGTTTACAGTAAATTGGATATTCTCAACAGTTGTAATTCCTAATATTTCTTTTACGAAAGCCTTATTATCATCCGAGTCTGAACATAATATAGATAACAGAGCTATATCCCAATAATACTTATTTAAATACAGCATTAAAGGCCAAGATACAATTTGGGCCTGTTTATTTATCTCTTTAATATATTTAGAATATGACGGTAAATAGTATTTTTCCCACATTCGTTGTTCTTCTCCGCTATATATCGCTATTATTCGTTTCGGATATAGTGGAGTTCCGGAGATTGTTAGCCCTTGTGATAATTTTTTATTCTTATATTCTATATTACAGGTGCAATCATCAAACGTTTTATAGCTGATGGAAAATTCTGTTTCAAATGATTCACGTCCTTGGTATAGATTACAAAAAATAGAACTAATACATTCCAATATATTACTCTTCCCGCACCCATTGTTACCGATTAAAAGAGTTAAACCATTATGGGAGCTTAAGTCAAAGGTTTGCTTCTTAATATTCTTAAAATCTTTTATGTATAAACTTTGAATATGCATGATAACTATCGTCTTATATGGGTTAATTGATTACAATCCGCTCCAAATTGCGGGGTTCGTTAACAGATTGGCAACGATATTCGATGCTACATCTGCTCCAAATGATTTCAATTTTTCAATAATTCCCGGACGAGCCTTCTGCAGATCGTTGCCCGCTTCGGCTACTACGGCTTTCAGTTCTTTGATTTGACGTCCCGTAAGATCATCTTTAATAGCTTCAAGGAACAATTCTACAGCAAGCGATTGTTGCTGATTTTGCGTTTGACTATTGGAATTATTAATATTTGTCGTAACATGGATTGGCCCTCGTTCCTGGTCTTGCTTTTTTGGCGAAGGTTTAATCCGAGGAATTGCAATCGGTAATACAGCAAATGCCTCCAGAATTGCCAATAACTGCTTTTGTTGATCAAGCCAGATGCGTTGGTCACTTAGTCGTTCAAAGTCTGCAATGTGTTTATCATCCGGATAATTAATTTCTATGAATCTTTTGGCTTTTTCAAGCCACTTATAATAGGAATCCATATCCGGATAGTCATAATATGGCAACATAGCATCATGATATTGCAAAGTTGAAATTCTATTCTTTTGCTCTGTTATCAGATCCTGTATAGTTATATCTTCCATATTTACTCAAATATTTGGGTTTCAAAAGAACTTTTAGCATTTTCCATTACATGGTTAGCCTTATCCTTACAAGTCTTTTTGTTATCAATAAACTGGTTATAACAGTTGATAATTTGCTCTTGCACCGAAATTGGAGGAACTGGAATTACCAAATTGGACAAGTATGAAGCAGGGACTCTTTGCTGTCCAGCACTTCCTGTAAAATATCTCTGAGCGTCTTTTAATAATTCATCTTGCCGAAGTAACACATGCAAATATTCTGGGATGATAGAATTTGCATATACCCTTACAATATGAAATTCAGTAGATCCACATCCTCGATTATTTTTGAGATTTTTCACAATAGCAGATTTCCCATTTTGCATACATGGTGTAATCCTGGCCCAAAGTAAATCTCCATCCTGAAACTTTGTATACCCTTTGATTTTCGCTTTCTTAATATTTTTTTCGCCGATCCATTCTCCATATATGTCAGATATATCCTCCATTGGAATAAATGACACATATTCGTTATCTTCAATCATAGACATATCTGTTCGAGGGGTGATCTCTGCTACCTCATGAAGACGTACATGCTTGTATTCACTTGTAGAATATAGAGAATCTTGAGATCTTAGCAACGAATCTACGCTCCACGATGATAACTCTGAAAAACGGGCTTCATATAATAGACTTGATCTATTGTTTTTTGATTTGCTTACAATGGTATTTTGCTTCAATAAATTAGCAAGTTCTATAGTAAAGTCCTGATCTAATTCAAATGCGTGCGCTAATAATGTATTATATTCATTGATTTTAGAAGTATATTCCTCCACCAACTTATTTTGTTCTGCTAATGAAGGAAGAGGAACCTTTATATCTAAAAACAGAGGTTCCTGCAAATAGTGGCGATTGGTCGTACCATTACTTGCCTGTTCGCAGAATTCAATAAACTCATTCGTTGTCGTGAGTAATGCTAAATAATGTGGGTTTACTTTTGAATAATCTACATCAAAAGTCCAGAAATTACCTGTTATGATTCCTCCATCTAACTCCTCTGGGACAACGCCAAATGCACCGTTACGAGCATCTATCTTGGACAACAGGAATTGTCCCTTGGAAATCACGAATTGATTTTTTGTGCCAATTTTACTCCCTATAACTGTATCTCGCAGAAAGATTCCACCGTTGCGTACCTTAATGGTGGCACGCTTGTAATATACATCGTCCTGTATTTCAATAGCTGTTTTATTACGGGTTAGGAACTCTTTAATCTGAACCAGCGGGTATTTGGTGGTGAATCGGATTTTGGAGTCATTCAGATATTGCACACTCCAGTTGTAAAGCTGCGAGAACTTTACAAAATCCAAATACTTGTATGTGCTTTTACTCTTTAGCATAACTCCTTCGTATTGCCATTCTGATCGGTCCGAACCACTTTATTATCGACTATCTCATAGTGGAATTTCAATTCATTTGAGGTCCACATATTATGTTCCTTTCGATAAGGAGTAAACTCTTTGAGCAAATCGATCAATTCATTTTCGCATTCGGCACCGGTTGTCGTAATGCCAGCTTTTTCAACTTGGGCAATGGGGATAGTATAGTCAAATTTTTCTTTAACAATCGCCCATATTTCGGCCGCAATCTTTGTTTCTAACGCACGTCTTTCAGCCCGCTTTGCTTTCTTTTCTTCGGCAGGATTTCTCCGTTCTGCCAGGAATGAATCAATCTCATCGAGCTGTGATTGATACTTGGCATCTACTTCTTCGGTCGCCGCTTGTTTAATCGCATCGAACTGGGCCCGTTCCTCGTTCGTAAACTTCTTGAAAAACAGCAGGCTGGGTTTTACCGTAGCACCCGAGGCCATGAATACATCTTGCGGGATAGATGTGATTAAAATTATTTTGGCCATTCCTTCGAAAAGCTCTCGTACAGTTTGCAAATTGGTATTATTGAGAACTCCTTCCGGTAGAACAATGCCCAAACGTCCGCCCGGTTTGAGCAAGCGGATGCACCGTTCGATAAACAGCACTTCGGTCAGACCGCTAAGTTTGCCGACAGTATATAGATTCAGTAAAGAATCCCCAATGTGGCCATTAATTTGACTCATGGCCTGCTGATATACCTCTTTACCATATTTCTTCTCTAACATTTCCTTGAAAATACGGAATGCAACAGCAGGCTCCGTCGTAGTACCGGACTTGCTGATAATATTTACGGAAAAGTCACGATCACCGATCACGTCGATCAACTGTGACAGATATGTGCCGCTCAAATTGTTACCACAGTAATAAATCTCTGGTGTTTTACGAATTTCTTTGGACACATTGTTATAAAATCCATGTCTCAAGAACTCAATTGCTGCTCTTGCTCCCAAATAAGAACCGCCGATACCGATTACCAAAAGCACTTCTGAATCAGACTGAATCTTCTCAGCAGCTTTCTGGATACGTGCGAATTCTTCCTTATCATAATCAATCGGAAGGTCAATCCATCCTAAGAAATCACTTCCTGCTCCTTCTTTGCTAAGTAATAACTCTTTTGCGTCGTTTGTAATTTTCTCCATTGATTTGATCTCGTCTGCAGAAATTACGTTCTCTGTCAGAGAGTAATCAAAAGTAACCTTGTTTGCCATGGTTTCCTCCTATCCTTCCTTGTTGCAGTCTCTATACTCGGTCTATCCTTTGCGGGATTCCTCAGCCACAAAGCATGAATCCCGGTTGGTTGTATTCAACCTTATATATTCTAATCAATTCCTGCCTGTAAATCAAGTGTTAATTTCTTTCCTGTTCCAGATTTCCAAACTTCGTCAAGTTCGCTAACCATGCCAGTTTCACCGATCCTGTCGGGCCACTACGCTGTTTTGCGATAATGACCTCTGCCACACCTTTTTCCTCGCTGTCCGGGTTATAATATTCGTCACGATACAAAAACATAACCATATCGGCATCCTGCTCGATTGCTCCGGACTCACGCAGATCAGAAAGCATCGGTTTCTTGTCCGGACGCTGCTCAACTGCACGTGATAACTGTGATAAAGCGATCACCGGAACGTTTAATTCTCGCGCCATAACTTTGAGAGAACGGGAGATTTCCGAAATTTCCTGCTGTCTGTTCTCGCCTTTGCGCTTTCCACTGCCCGACATCAACTGCAGGTAATCGATAATAACCAGATCTAATCCCTGCTCGATCTTTAACTTACGGCATTTGGAACGAAGCTCTGTCGCCGTGATTCCTGATGTGTCGTCAATCACAAGATGCGAATTACCAATCCGCCGGACACTGCCCACCAGTCTGTCCCAGTCCTCGTCTTCCAGATTACCGGTTCTTATCTTTTGGGAGTCAACATGAGAATTCATCGAAAGCATTCGTTTCACAAGCTGCTCCTT
>ERZ857965.1202-NODE-1202-length-27891-cov-5.026261_pt1 | contig 27891 bp, 22 predicted proteins | sample MGYA00519758_ERZ857965 | MGnify/ENA primary metagenome ERZ857965 (study PRJEB31778, sample SAMEA3449381) | human gut metagenome | biome: human gut; feature: human-associated habitat; material: faeces | place: United Kingdom | collected 2010/2012 ... | reverse complement strand
CAACGATGCCGGTTTCCACGGCCCACGCCACAGCCTTTGCGTAGTAGGCATCCGCGGGAACATCCACAAAGCTGCTCATCGCCTTCGGTTCGGGAGAACCAGCTGCACACCACAGCAGGAAGATGATCTGTGCACGGGTGCAGGGATCATCCGGGCCAAACGTGGTTTCGCTTGTGCCTGCAACGATGCCGGTTTCCACGGCCCACGCCACAGCCTTTGCGTAGTAGGCATCCGCAGGAACATCCACGAGGCTGCTCATCGCCTTCGGTTCAGGAGAACCGGCTGCACGCCACAGCAGGTAGATGATCTGTGCACGGGTGCAGGGCTGGTCAAGTGCGAAGAGATCCGCGTCCACAACGTTGGAGCCGCCCGGCTCTGCAGTCTCCGCCTCCAGCACCGTGAAACTTGTATCTGCCGTGCCATCAATGGCTTTGATGACCAGCGTGTGAGAACCTGCCGGCAGCGTTTCCAGATACTCTGCTCGCAGCGTGATCCCTGTGCTGCCCAGTTCCGCCGAGTAGCACCCTGCGCCGATCGCAGTTCCATCCACTGTGACACCATCAAACTTTGCAACGTCAGCACTGGATCGGAACGACAGCCCGGTCAGGCTGCCCTTTCTCCATGTGCTGTTTGCGCCCTCCAGAATGAGATAGCTTACTGGAGCAGGGAGCTTTTTACCGCAGTCGTCGCAGACAAGATCGTGATCGCTGTCCGTATGGCTGCCATCGCCGCAGTCCTTCCAGACCGGGGTCAGCACGATGTCTCCGGTCAGAACATCGCCCGCCTTCACAGGCGCGCCCGTTTTCTGATCCGTCCAGCCATCAAAGAGGTTGCCTTCCTCCTTTGGCGGCAGCACGGGCAGTTCCGGGACCTTGTGGCTGGCTCCAACGCTCAGCATATCGCCAATATCAGTGCCTTCAAACGAGATGACAAAATGGCCCGCATGTCCGATCACAGGGATCTCTGCCTCGTCCGCATACCCGCAGGTCAGGCAGGTGCGCTGCTTCGTTCCGGGTTGTGTATAGGTTGCATCCTTTGTCACGGTCCACGCACCGAACTTGTGTGCGGCGGCCGGTTTTTCATCGGTGCAGAAGCTGCACTTCAGCCAGTGACCGCCGGCGTCCTTCTGGTACTCATAGGTATGACCCAGAGCGGGCGTTTCGTTGGCACGGTAGCTGTAGCCGCATTCGCAGGTGTAAACGGTATAGCCGCCGCTGGTGCAGGTAGCCGCAACCACGGCAGGCACACAGTGATGGGTATGGCCTTCCTCGGTGATGACGGGGATCGTTTCTGTTTTGGAGTAGCCGCAATCACAGTAGTAGGTCAAAACGCCTTCGTCCGTTTTTGTGGGCTGCGTTGTGATCTCTGCACTGCTGAACACATGGGGTTCCACATTGACTTTGGCTGTGCAGCCATCTCCGCACCAGTACCAATGCTCGTCATCATCATAGTCCTGTTCTCCCAATGTGGTGGTGCAGTGTCCGCCCACCGTGCAGTAATGCGTCTTCCACTCGTCGCTTTCCACGCAGATGCCGTGGCTGCAGCCATAGCTGCTGCTCACGTCCTCGCAGCAGACCACGCACAGCTCGCAGCTGTCGCAGAACGCCTCGCACTGCTCGCAGATGCCGCAGGTCGCACAGGTCTGGGCGCAGTCCCTGCAGAGGGCAGCACAATCCGTGCACAGCGTTGCACAGTTGCCGCAGTAATGGCAGTCGTCACACATTCCGTTGTCGTCCCTGGCACACTCCGCGCAGGTCCCGCAGTTGGGGCAGAAGTCCCCCACGCAGTCCTCGCACCGGGTGCAGTCCGGGCACATGACCGCACAGTTTGCACAGTGCTCTTCGCAGTCAGGGCAGATGTCCTTGCAGTTTTCGCAGGTGCCGCAGCCCTGACAGTGCTTGCCGCAGTTCTCGCATTCCCCGCACTCGGGGCAGAGCTCGCCGCCTACGCAGTCCCGGCAGACATCGCAGTTGGGGCACATATCTGTGCAGTCCCGGCAGATCTCTCCGCATTCCTTGCAGATCACCGTGCAGTCACTGCACGTTCCGCAGTCATGGCAGAATTGATCCACGCACTCGTCACAGCGGCCGCAGTCCGGGCAGAGATACTCCGAGCAATCCGCACAGGTCAGACACCTCGTGCAGAAGTCGATGCACTCATCGCAGATCGCCATGCACTCGATGCAAAGGGTGACGCAGTACTTGCACGTGCCGCACGATTCGCAGTGAGTGCCATCGCCGCTGAGGCAGTTGGAGCAATGGTCGATGTTGGGGCAGACCCAATCCACGCAGTCGCCGCACACCTCACAGTTGCCGCACCATTCGCTCGCGCAGTCCAGACACGCATCGCCGCATTCCTTGCAGATCAGGGTGCACTCGGAGCACATGCCGCAGCTGGCACAGTATCCGTCGGCGCAGTCGGAGCAGATCCCACAGTTCGGGCAGATATCATCCCAGCATTTTCCGCAATGTTCACCGCATTCCGGGCAGACCTTTGTGGCGGCGGTGAAGTACGACCTGTTCAACGAGACCCTGAACCTTACCATGATCGACGGGCAAAACCCCTTTGCCGAGGGAAAGACCCAGCTGCAGCTGATCCGCTGCCCGGATTACTGACCACGGCGGGAACCGCTGAGAACACAGGAGAACCACCATGAAACACAACGCGTTCCGCTGGATACCGGCAGTTTTGCTGGCAGCGCTGCTGGCGGGCTGCGGGGCAGAGACTGCACATCCGGCAAGTGCCGCCGCAAAGCCTGCGGGCAGCAAACAGCCTGCCGCACTTGCTGCCACCCCCGCCGAACCGGACAGCATGATGGAACCGGAAACGGTGCCAAAGACCGAAAACGCCGAAAACGCTGAAACCCCGCGCATCACCGAGCAGATCTCGCTGGAAAAGCAGTGCTCGGCGGGCTATACCACCATCTCGGTCCATCTGCCCAAACTGGAAAGCGACAGCCCGGACGCTGCCCGCATCAATCAGGAGCTCTGGGAGATGGGCAGCGAGTACATCGACCGCGACCCGGACGCCATTCTGGCGGCGGGCTGCTACACATGGGATTCCACATGGTACGGCGACTGCGTCAGCATCGTAGTGACGAAAGACGACCCCGCATGGGGCGAACAATATCACTGGTGTTTTGACTTTGAAAGCGGAACGCAGCTCACCAACACCCAGCTGCTGCAGCGCATGGGCGCAGACCCTCTTGCACTGGAAAATGCCCTGCGCCGTCAGGTGATGCAGACCTTTGACGCTGCGTGGGACCGGCTTCCGACAGAGGATCGCACCCAGTGGCCCTATACCCCGGAAGCACAGAAGGATTTCCGGTGGAAGCAGCTGATCTCGGTCAGCCAGCCGGACCAGCTGGACGATCTGCCCCTGCTGCTGGACACCGAGGGCAGCGCGGGCGTTCTGGTGCGGGTCTACTATGCCGACACCCGGCAGTACCGCAACACCCGGTTCGACCTGCCGCTGGATGCCGTGGCGGTGCCCGCAGACTGGCAGCAGCGCGTTCTGGGGCAGTGGACGGTCTACCGCATCGAGGTGGAAGAAGATGTGTCCTATCCTGAAGAGAGCGGCGAACAGTACACTTTAAAGCTGGAACCGAGCAGCAGCCCGGACACCGTCCGTGCCACCCTGACCCGCATCTCAAAATACGGCGATACCACCACCGAGACCCGCACCGGCGTGCCCACACGGGGCAAAATAGAATTTGCCTTTGAGGGCGAATGCTGGCAGATCCGCTGCCAGCGCGCGGATGACAAAAACTACGAGTGGGCCATCGCACTGCGGGATGACGGCACCATGACCATGGCGAATATGGGCGGCAATGCCGAGTACAGCTACATCAGCTGGATGGACCTGCGGCGCAGCTGAACCCGCAGACAAGGAGGTGCAAGATGAAACACCTGGCACTGTGCGGTGCGCTGGCGGCTTTGCTGGCGGCGCTGCTGGCGGGCTGCGGGGCAGAGACTGCAGCCTCTGCCCGCCCGGCTGGCCGCCGGGAGCTGAAATCGACCCCGCCGGATTCCATGCACGCCACCGCGGCGATCACCGAGCAGTACACCCTTGAAAAGGTGGTACAGGCGGAAAACGGCGGCACCGTCCGGCTGAACATCCATCTGCCCCAGCTGGAGTGCGACAGCGCCGACGCCGCCCGCATCAACGCCGAGATCACCCGCTACTACGAATACGATGTGCAGGAGTACGTAGACTGCCCGGAGGCAGCCGATCCGGACGTGTGGGACATCTGCATTGAGATGAACTGGAACGCCAGCTGGTACGGCGACTGCGTCAGCCTTGTGGTCAGCAGCAGCTACGGAGGTACCGATGCCCACTTCTACGACGGCTGGTGCTTCGATTTTGAAAGCGGAAAGCAGCTGACCGTCACCCAGATGCTGGAGCGTATGGGGGCAGATCCCGCTGCGCTGGAAGAGGCGCTTTACCGCGACGTGAAACGCCGGGATGAGCTGGACCGTCAAGCCGCCATCGAGAGAGGAATGCTGCCCACCGGCAGCCTGAAAGAGGGAAACACCGCATGGTGGACTTCGCTGGACGAGCTGCCTTTTTCGCTGGACGGTAAGGGAAACATTTCCTTCGTGGTCCACAGGTTCAGCGCGTCCGGGGGAGAGTATGTGAACGATGTCCCGGTCATCCCACTGGATGCACAGCCGCTGCCACCGGACTGGGAGCAGCAAGTGCTGGCCGAGTGGATGGCAGTCACGGCGGTGACGCAGGATGAAAGCTATGCCCCCGCCGACCACAACGAAAGCTGCACCCTGCGGCTGGAAAAGGCCGAGATCACCGGCACGGTGACCGTCTCCTTCATCCGGGAAACATACGGCAGCCCGCAGATCCAGTCCGCTGCCGAGACCCGCACCGGAGAGCTGAATGCCGGCGCTGTGACCGGCTGGGACGGGGAAAAAAGTCAGGGCTGGAACCTGACATGCCTCAGCGAGGACGGCAGAAGCAACTGGACCATCTCCATGATGGAGGACGGCTCTTTGCTGATGCAGTCCACCGGCCTGAAAAAGGGCAGTGAGGTCTGGTATGTTTTTCAGCGCACCGAGGCATGGGACGACATCGGTTTCACCGCCATTCCCCGCAGGCTGTGGGGAACATACTGCACCGGAGACGAGACAGCAGAGGGCATCCGCTGGATGACCTTCCTGCCGGACGGCAGCTGCTGTATGAGTGTGGAATGGGACGGGTGGAGCGGCATTCTGACCGGCACCGCAGAGGGAACACAGGGCCGCACCGAGGACGGCACCGAGCTGCACTTCACGCTGACCGACACGGATGGCAGACCGTGCAAGTTCTGGGCCATTCTGCTGAACGATGACGGCAGCCCCAGCGGCTGCAGCCTGAAATACCGCACCGGAGAAGTGCTGTTTGACCGGGATACGCATCCCATTTACTGGAAAAACGACTCCCTGAATCTAACCCCTGTACCGTGATCGAAACCGAACGCAATGCGATGACAAAGCGTTGCCGCTTACACCAAACAAATAACAGGAGGAAATTACTATGGGTCTTATCAAAGCAGGTATGGGCGCACTGGGCGGAACCCTTGCAGACCAGTGGAAGGAATTTTTCTACTGCGATTCTCTGGACAAGGATGTGCTGATGGTCAAGGGCCAGAAGCGCACCTCCCGCCGCAGTTCCAACAACGGCGAGGATAACATCATCACCAACGGCAGCGGCATCGCCGTGGCAGACGGACAGTGTATGCTCATCGTGGAGCAGGGCCGGGTGGTGGAGGTGTGTGCCGAACCGGGCGAGTTCACCTTTGACGCATCCACCGAGCCCAGCGTGTTCACCGGCAACTTCGGCGACAGTCTGGCCGCTACCTTCCAGACCGTAGCCAAGCGCTTTACCTACGGCGGCGACACCGGCAAGGATCAGCGGGTGTACTACATCAACACCAAGGAGCTGGGCGAGATCCTGTACGGCACCGCCACCCCCATCCCCTTCCGGGTGGTGGTCAGCGAGGAGCGGGGCTACAAGCTCTCGGTGAACCTGCGGTGCAACGGCAGCTTCACCTGCCGCATCTGCGACCCGCTGCTGTTCTACACCAACGTGTGCAGCAACGTCTCCACCCAGTATGACGCATCCGAGATCGCACCCCGGCTGAAGAGTGAACTGATGAACGCCCTGCAGCCTGCCCTTGCCACCCTTTCGGCCAACAAGGTGCAGTATTACGAGATCCCCGCCCACACGCTGGAGATTTCCGAGGCGCTCAACGAGCAGCTGTCCAATGTCTGGCGCAAAAAGCGGGGCATTGAAGTGTTCTCCTTCAACATCAACTCCCTGTCCATCCCGGAGGAGCAGCAGAAGAAGATCACCGAGTGGGAAGAGAACGCCATGACCACCGATCCCACCACCGCTGCCGCCCGTCTGGTGGGTGGTCAGATCGACGCCATGAAGGCCGCCGCCGGAAACACCGCCGGTGCCATGACCGGCTTTATGGGCATGGGCATGGCAGCCGGTGCAGGCGGTATGGGCGGCATGAGCGCCCAGAACCTGTTCGCCATGGGCCAACAGGCCCGTCCGGACAGCGTGGATGCGCCCCAGCAGGTCAGCCGTCCCGCACCCGCCCCGGCGGACAGCTGGCAGTGCAGCTGCGGCGCTACCGTTACCGGCAAATTCTGCCCGGAATGCGGCAGCAAAAAGCCGGAGCCGAAGCCCGCTGCGGACAGCTGGACCTGCAGCTGCGGTGCCACCGTCACCGGCAAGTTCTGTCCGGAGTGCGGCAAGCCCCGCCCGGCGGCAGCAGAAGGCTGGACTTGCAGCTGCGGCGCAGTGAACAAGGGCCGCTTCTGCTCCGAGTGCGGCAAACCAAAGCCTGCCGGTACCCCCAAGTATAAGTGCGACAAGTGCGGCTGGGAGCCGGAAGACCCTGCTCACCCGCCCAAGTTCTGCCCGGAGTGCGGCGACCCCTTTGACGACAACGACCGAACCTGACCTGACAAATACAGAGCAATGAAAGGAGCATACCATGATGGGATTCTTTTCCAACCTGTTCGCAAAACAGAACTGTGCGGTCTGCGGTAAGGAGTGCGGCACCCTGCACCGCTCCAAGCTCCGGGATGGACAGTTCCTCTGTGATGACTGTGGCGACAAGTGCTCCAAGTATATCCGGCTCAGTGAGCTGACGCTGGACGAGGCCAAGGAGCACATGGAGTACATGGCCCGGATGAAGCGGGTGTTCGACGAGGTGTTCGACAAGACCGAGTTCCGGGTCAACGCATACCCCTCCACCCCGACGCAAATGGGGCTGGTGTTCTGCGATGAGCTTGGAATGTTGTACATCGACGACCGCACCGGCGGCCGGGGCAAGATGCCGGAATTGATCCGCTACGACCAGATCGCCAGCTATGAGGAGTATCTGGACGAGACCCCCGCCAAGGAGCCGGGCCAGGAACCCACCCTCAACGGCGGCGGCCTGAAGCTGAAGCTGGTGCAGCCCCGCAGCATCACCGAGGCCCAGACCCAGCGGGGCATGCGCCCCCACCCCTACATCAAGCAGGAACTGGTGATCTGCTTCAGCAAGCGGGACCGGCGGGAGATCGGCTATGCCCACATCGCACGGCAGCATCTGGACCACATCTTCGGGGTCCACGATAATGAGACCAGCATGTTCGGCCGCCGGATGTCCAAGGCCGAGGAACGGGAGCTGAAGGGCCAGGTGGGCATGATCAGTGCCATGGGTGCCGTGGCATCTGCCGCCATGAAGGGCGGGCAGCTCTCTGAGCAGGAAAAGGCCCGCTTTGTGGAGAACATCAATCTGGCAAACGACGCCCAGACCGGCGGCATGGCATTGTACAGCCGCCGTGCTGACGAAGCCTTTGCAAAAGTGCAGTGACCCCAAAAGGAGGAACGGATATGAGAAAGATCCAGCGCAGAGATTTCCTCAAGGCCATGGGCCTTGCCACCGCCGCCCTCGGGCTGACCGCCTGCGGCGACTCCGGTGCTGCCAGCGCATCCAGCGTTTCCAGCGCACCGGCTTCCAGCAGCAGTGCCCCGTCCGCTTCGGCACAGCCGGAAGCTGCAGAGGACAAAGCCGCCCCTGCAGGGCCCCCTGTGACCCAGTTCCAGACCGGGGAACTGACCATCGGCGACTACACCTTCAAGGCACAGTACATTCCCTTTGACGTCCGCCGCGAGGTAGGCGGTGCCTATCATGTGATCCACGCGGATAGCTACCGGGGCAATTACTTCTTCAGTTTCTACAACGAGGACGATGAAGAGCAGTCTGCCAAGATCTTCGAGTATGCCATCAAGGACGACCGGCTGACCCCGGTGGAAGAGTACAACATTGACGGCAGCAACGCCCTCAGCATCGACCGCAATGGCATCCTGTATGCCATGGACACCTTTGATGTCTACTGCTACGATCTGAACAGCAGCGACCCGGAGGAGCCCGGCGACGCACTGGACTACTGGGGCAGCTGCTATTCCTCCAAGGACCGGGATCTGACCGTGATCTACTGGACCAACTCCGCACCGGTGCTGGTGCAGGACGGCGAGTACACCGAGCTGACGCTGGAGGGCGATAACGAGATCGGCCCCTTCTGCAGCATGCCCTCCCTGAACCTCAGCGGGGACGAGCTGCTGACGGTGGGCGAGCTGGAATCCAGCGGCGATGATTACTTTGCTGCCTTTGATCTGGACGGCAATGAGCTGGCCCGCAGCTCACAGCCGGTGGGCAGCTTTGACGCCGTGATGATGAAGCGCCCCAACGGCTATCTGCTGGACACGGGCTATATGTGGGAGCTGTACGCGCCGGACGGCACATTTTTGGAAAAGTCCCTTCCTGTGGGTGAGCGCGAGACCCTGTGCCAGCTGTGCGGCGACTTCTGCACCTTTGATGTTTTCCTGCCGCTGGAAGAAAACGTTTTCCTGGCAGTGGGCCACCACGGCAAAGCCACCGAGCCGGACGAACCGGTGGTGTTCCGCATCACTACGGATTTCTGAGCCGACCGCTTTGGCGGGAAGACTGACGCAAAAACAGCGGGGCCGGGGAAGAGCCCCCGGCCCCCTTTGAAACAACAGGAGGAAACGCTATGGCAGGAATGCTGGAATACAAGTGCCCCTGCTGCGATGGCGCCATCCAATTTGACAGCGCCACCCAGAAGATGAAATGCCCCTACTGCGACACCGAGTTCGACGTGGATACCCTCAAGGGCTACGACGAGGAGTTGAAGGACGAAAAGCCCAGCGAGATGGAGTGGGCCACCCCCGGCGGCAGCTGGGCAGAAGGAGAGACCGCCGGTCTGCATACTTACAGCTGCAAGAGCTGCGGCGGCGAGATCGTGGGCGATGACACCATGGCCGCGTCCGCCTGCCCGTTCTGCGGCAACCCCATCGTCCTCACCGGACAGTTTGCCGGGGCCCTGCGGCCCGACCTCATCATCCCCTTCAAGCTGGACAAAAAGGCCGCCAAGGCCAAATTGCAGGAGCATCTCAAGGGCAAGACCCTGCTGCCCCGGGTGTTCCGCAGCCAGAACCACATCGACGAGATCAAGGGCGTGTATGTGCCCTTCTGGCTCTTCGACAGCGACGCCGACGCTCAGCTGCGGTTCACCGCCACCCGGACCCGCTGCTGGTCGGACAGTAAATACGACTATACCGAGACCAACTACTACTCCGTCCGGCGGGACGGCACCCTGGGTTTTGATGCAGTGCCGGTGGACGGCTCGTCCAAGATCGAGGACGACCTGATGGAGTCCATCGAGCCTTTTGCCATGCAGGATGCCATCCCCTTCCAGACCGCCTATCTGGCCGGCTATGTGGCGGACAAATACGATGTGAGCGCCGAGGACAGCATCGAGCGGGCCAACAAGCGCATCCGCCGCTCCACTGAGGAGACGTTCCAGCAGACCGTTACCGGCTACGATTCGGTCAAGGTGGAAAACAGCAGCATCCAGCTGCACGGCGGCAAGGCAAAGTATGCGCTGTTCCCGGTCTGGCTGCTGAGCACCAGCTGGCGGGGCGAAAACTACCTGTTTGCCATGAACGGTCAGACCGGCAGATTCGTGGGTGACCTGCCCGTGGACAAGGGCGCTGCCCGCAAGTGGATGCTGGGCCTTACGGCTGCCCTTTCCGCCGCGTCCTACGGCGTGATGTGGCTGCTGTGGCTGGCACGGATCCTGTAAAGGAGGGACGAACGATGAAAAAGACTTCCAACCGACTGCACTCCCTCTTTGCGGCGCTGGCAGCACTGGTCCTTGCGGCGGCGCTGGCTGTTCCGGCCTTTGCGGTAGAGGGCGGCTTTGCCGATCTGTACTACCGCATGTTCGACGACGCTGAGGTGCTGACCGAGGACGAGGACAACGAGCTAGAGGACGCACTGGAAGAGCTGAGCCTGCGCCAGAGCTTCGATGTGACCATTGCCACCATCGAGTCGATGGAAAGCGTTGGTGCCGACAGCATGGAGCAGTTTGCCGATGATCTGTAGGACTACTGCCAGTACGGCTACGGCCCCGATATGGACGGCGTGCTGCTGCTGGTGAGCGTGGGCGACCGCAAATGGCACATCTCCACCTGCGGCTACGGCATCACCGCCTTTACGGATGCCGGCATCCAGTACCTTGGCGAGCAGATGACCCCCTTCATGGCCGATGGAGACTACGCCGGTGCATTCCGCACCTTTGTCCAGTGGTCGGATACCTACATCGACGCTGCCCGGGCGGGCCACCCCTATGACGTGAATAACCTGCCCCGGGAGCCGCTGTCTCTCATGTACCTGTTCCTTGCGCTGGGCATCGGCCTGGTGCTGGCATGGGTCGTCGTCAGTGTAATGAAAAGCCAGCTGCGTAGCGTGGCGTTCCAGGAGAACGCCGCCAGCTATGTGCGGGAGGGCAGCATGAACCTGACCAACAGCCGGGAGCTGTTCCTGTACCGTGACGTGCACCGCACCGAGCGGCCGAAGGAGTCCAGCTCCAGCGATTCCGGCGGCAGCTCCACCCACACCTCCTCCAGCGGCACCACCCACGGCGGTGGAGGCGGTTCGTTCTGAAAGGAGCATGTTTATGAACCCTTATCTCTCGGAAAAAGCCCGGGGCGAGATCCCCCGTTTCCTCAAATGGCTGCGGAACGCAGGGCTTGCCTTCTGCGTGTTCTGCTCTGTCGGCGGGTTGTATACCCTCTGCCTAGACCTGCAGGCCAAGGACACCTCCCATGTGGGAGGCTATGTGCTCTGGATCGTGGTGGGGGCCGTGCCCCTTGTTCTGTTCGCACGCAACGAAAAACGCCGCTACCATGCAAGAACCATCGCCCGCCGGGTGGAGAGCTACTCCGGGACAGAAGTACCCCTGCGGTGGCTGTGCAACAGCGTTGGCATGGACACCAAGGACCTTGCATGGTATTTTGAAAACGGTTATTTTGCAAACCTCAGTCTGGATCTGAACCAGAAGATCGTCCGCAGGCGGACCGTGCCCCGCCATGACCCGAACCGGGGCTGAACCCTTTATGGCTGAAACAGAAAGGAGTATTTTCATGGGACTTTTTGATAAGATGAAGCAGGCCACGGCTGCCACCGGCGGCAACCAGACCGTTACCTTTACCTTTCAGGCTCTGCCGGAAAGCCTTGCCCAGATGCAGGCGCTGCCGGAAGCAAGCCTTGACACCCCCTTTAAGACTGCGGCCCTCACCGTCTGTGCGCTGTGCGCCTACGGTGCCGACAAGAACATCGGAAAGGAGATGCTCAACTGGCTGCGGGGCCCCCGTCCGCTGAACGGGCAGGATATCTCCTTTTTGAACGACCGCTTCCGGGACGGCAAAAGCTACATCCCCTTCTCCTACTTTGTAGGGGCCTCGCCGGAAAACGGCTATACCCCTCGCCAGCCCTTCACCCTGCTGGTGGGCAGCAATCACACCTCCTATGTGGAAGATGGCTATTGCAAGCTCTTCATCCCCTGCGGCGGTGCCGATGACCCCCGGCCCATCAAGCTGCGCCGCAAGGGCAATGGGCAGTGGTTCTTGTGGGAGCAGTACCTGATGACCGGTATCCGCATCCCGACATCGGCCGACCCGTGGGCGTAAGATGAAGGGCGTGACCATGAAGCTGTTTGCCGCTGCGCTGGCGTTGACATTGGGTCTTACGGGCTGCGGGCCGGTGGACGGCGACCCCATCCGCTCCGGTGCGTCCGCCCCGGACAGCGTCCCCCGGCCGGACGCTGTGACCGTGGCGCAGCTGCGGCAGCAGGCAGAGCAGAACGGCAGCCTTGCCGTGGTGCTCTATCTGGGCAGTGTCCCGGAGCGCACCGCCGATGTGGACGCTGCGCTGGACAGCCTGCAGGAACAGCCGTGGCAGTTTGTTACGGACATCCCGGCAGATCACCGGGTCACTGCGCCGGGCGGCGGGCGGGAGTTGTACTGCCTCTTCGCCGTGTGCAGGGAGGATACGCTTTTTGTCTACGAAAAGCAGGACCCCCAGTACCCACACCAGACAGGCCGGGAGCTTTATTGCAGGCAGGGCGGCCAGCCCATTCTGCTGCTGTGCAACGGCAGCCCGGACACCCCCGACACCACGGCGGTGGTCTACTGCACCACCGGCCGCGCGCTGGACTGGTCGCCCCGGCTTTCTGCCGGGACCGGCAGCCCGGAGCCGGTGGAGGGCGTGGACGTTTTTTCCAACCACCCGGCGTCTGGCGCTGCCCCCTGAGGTGCGTCCCGGCAGGGCATGAGAAAGGAGAACTTATGAAACGACTGAAACTTCTGGCAGCCCTGCTGGCGCTGACCATCGGTCTTGCAGGCTGCGGCAGGTCGTCCAAGGGCGGCAGCTCTGCCAGCTCTGCATCCCAAAATAAGCTGGACGGTGACGGCATGACCGCATCGCCCTCCGCCAAGCAGGAGTACACCGAGCCGGAGGACGTGACCTACATGCGCCTTCTGGCAGGGGAGGACGAATACCGCGCCTGTGTGCTGTATCTGGGCGGCTCCTACGAGATCACCACCGATGTGCAGCAGGTGCTGGACAGCCAGACCGACCTGCGGGAGCTGTGGGGCTTCGTCTACGACATCCCGCAGGATCACTGGGTCGTGGCACCGGACGGCGGGTGCGACCTGTACTGCATCTTCCCGCAGGACCCGGATGCTACCCTCTTCGTCTACGAGGCGACTCTGACAGACGATGCCGAAAACCCGCTCCAGCGCGGCAAACAGCTCTATTACAGTGAGGACGGCCAGCCCATCCTGCTGCTGTGCAACATCAGCGATATCGCCCCCAACACCGAGGTGGAACTGTACCCCAGCACCGGCGAAGAGCTGGTATTCAGCCCCTTCCTTTCCGGCGAGAACGGCCATGTGGTGGAAGCCGAGGGCGTGTGCGACTTTACCATCTACCCGGAGGGGGACGACTGGGAAACCACCACCAGTCCGTGGTCGCTGGAAGGCAACTGGCTGGAGATCGCCCGCGACACTGACGAGGGCTATTCTGAGACCGACCCCGCAGACGCCGACCGGATGTGCTTTTTGCCCACCGACGCCGACACCGAGGGCGACCAGCTGCCCCTGACCGCCAGCTACATCACCCCCTATCCGGAGCTGAATGTGGAGGAAGCGGACCTGTTCTATCAGGAGGGCACCCCGGAGGTGCCCTTCCAGACCAATCAGGAGTGGTACGCTACCTTTACCGGAGAGGACGGCTCCCGCTACGCTGTCACGCTGGAGGACGAGGACACCCTTGCCCTGAAGTTCTATCTGGACGGCGAAGAGAGCTACCTGAGCCTTGTCAGCACCGTCTATTTTGCGCGGCAGGAGGCCATGGGGTGACCGCCGCCGACCCACACCGGGAGGAATGCACCATGAAGCACACCAAAAAGATCACCATCCTCCACTCCAATGATCTGCACGGAGACTTTCTGGCAGAGCAGGTGGACGAAAAACTGGTGGGCGGCGTTTCCATGCTGTCCGGCTACATCGAAAAGGTGCGGGCGGAACAGCCCAACACCATCTACGCCATTGCAGGGGATATGTTCCGGGGCTCGGTCATTGATTCCGAATACAAGGGGCTTTCCACCATCGAGATCATGAACGCCCTTGCCCCGGACATCGTCACCATCGGCAACCACGAGGTGGATTACGGCATCGCACACCTGCTGTTCATCGAAAAATGTGCCCGGTTCCCCATCATCAACGCCAACCTCTACATCAAAAACACCCCCACACGGCTGTTCACCCCCTACAAGATCCTGCGGATGGACGGCATGAACATCCTGTTCATCGGCATCATCACCCAGGACGTCATCAACCAGACCAAGTCCGAATCTCTGGTGGGGTCCTTTGTGGACACCGCCGCAGCTGCCGCCGAGGTGGGCAAGATCTGCAACGCCCACAACAGCATCGACATTGATTTTACCGTGCTGCTGACCCACATCGGCTTTGAGGAGGACAAGCACCTGGCCCGCCAGCTGGACCCGGCCTGGGGGGTGGACCTGATCATCGGTGGGCACAGCCACACCCTGCCAGAGCACGCAGTGGAGGAAAACGGCGTGGTCATTGCACAGGCGGGCACCGGCACCGACCAGATCGGGCGTTTTGATATCATTGTGGACACGGACAACAACTGCATCGATTCCTACACATGGCACACGGTGCCCATCTGCGCCGAGACCTGCCCCCGCAACCCCGCCATGGAGCAGGTGCTGCACCGCTTCACCAGTCAGGTGGACGAAAAGTACAGCCACATCGTGGCGCACTTCCGCCGGGAGCTGACCCACCCGGAGCGCACCCGGGAGACCGAGCTGGGCAACCTGTTTGCCGATATCTTTACCCGCAGCCTTGGCATTGATGTTATGCTCATCGGCTCCGGCAGCATCCGGGCCGAAAAGCTGGGTCCCATTGTCACCTACGGCGACCTCATCGAGGGCTTCCCCTACGATGACGGCGTGTTCATGTTCAAGGTGACAGGCCAGCAGCTGCGCCAGATGCTCCACTACATGCTGCGGGAGGAGGCCTACACCGGCCACACCGAGTTCTACCAGCTGCCCTCCACCCTGCGGCTGCGCTACGACCGCACCAAGGGCGACTTTGATTACTTTACCTACTGCGGCAAGGAGGTGGGCAAGGAGATCGGCGACGATGCCCTGTTCACCGTGGGGCTGCAGAACTACCACTTCAAAAACATCGAGAGTTTTTTCAACATCTCCTACGATACCATCTGCAAGCTCCAGAAGCCCCGCAGCGTGGCAACCTCCTGTCAGGATATCCTGATGGAGTACTTCCGGGAGCACGAGGTGGTGGACGCCGCCGTGGACGGCAGAATGACCATCCTGCCCTCTACCGCACAGATCGGCTGACCCCCACAGGGTCAAAAACATGGTTTCGCCCCGCAAAATCTGCGGGGAACACTTTGCAAACAGAAAGGAGCACCCCATGAAATAACGATTCTCAAAACGAACACGCCTTGTCAGTGCCCTTTTGACGCTGGCTACGTTCCGACCGGTGTCCGCACACCGGAGAACAATCTGCGGACAGAGCACCCCATCGAAAAGAAGGCAGAACGGGAGAATGAGGATTCGAACTCCCGCGCAGTTTCATTACACCAAGGGGAACGCTCACGGCGCATGCATGGGATGTGGAGAGCACCTGCGAGTTCTGCGGCAGCTTCATCGCGGACGATTACATCTGCGACTGCGGAGAAGGCGGCGACCACTGCTCGGCAGAAAGCGGACGCGACTGCTACGAAGAGAACCACTGTAGTAACTGCTTGAGCGGTGTTGGCGAGGCTAACATCTGCGGAAACTGCGGGGCAGGCTGCAAAAACTGCGCCGAGATCTGCGAGGGCTGCGGGATAAGCTGTGAGAACTGCTGCGAACGTTTTTGCCGACTCTGCGGCTTGTGCTTCCCCTGTGTGGAAGATTACGGCTGGTGCTACACCTGCGATGTCTGCGGAAACTGTACGACCGTCTGTTTCTGCGAGGAAGGCTGTGCAGAGTGTACCAATGTCTGCCCCTCATGTGCCGAGAGCTGTGGCATCTGCGGGGATGCGTTCTGCGAAGAATGCGGACGCTGCAAGCACTGTGCGGACGGCAACGGCTGGTGCAGCAACTGCAACATCTGCGGTGACTGTAAGGTCACCTGCTTCGAAGGCGATGGCTGCACCGAGTGCACGAAGGTGATGCCCGGCATCCCGTCCGCCGTCTCGCTGGTCCAGACGCCCAGCACCATGCCCTCCGGCACCACGCCCAGATAGTCGGCGTAGCCCTGATAGAAAACGTTGTTGTCCTGCACGCCCATCTGGACGCAACCATTGCTTTCCACGTCCATCCAGTCAAACTGGTTGTCAGACATGTCGTTGAAGGCACCGACAGCCTCCGAGGGGAGCTCCTGCATGTTCCACTCTGCCGTCAGGGGAGCAAGCTCCAGCACAGAGCCATCCTCCTGATGCAGAATTACCTCTTTGCCGCTGCGCTCCAGCGCCACACCCTGATTTGCAATATAGATGGGGTCCTGACAGACCAGAGCGCTGCCGAACATGAGGCAGTGCAGCACATCCACATACTCCACCACGCCGTCCTTGGTCAGCAGATAGACCACCGGGTGGAAGGATGCGCCCAGCTCTCCGATGCACACATCCACATACTCATTATAGATGCCAAGGATGGGGTAGGTGCGGTCCTGTTCCAGCCGGATGCCGTAATCCGCGTCCCATGCGGCGGTCTCCGGCGTGCGGCGCAGGGTGATGGTGCCCTGCGTTCCTTCCAGCTGCACCGAAGCGCTGCCGTAGGTATCGGTCAGCACCGTCTGCGGCTGCGGGTCAGCAGCCTGCAGCGGGATCTCCACATCCAGCTGCCGCCAGCCCGACCCGGCGGGGGAGCTGCACCCGCCCCGGAGCACCAGCCGGTCCTGCTCCGGCAGCAGCAGGCACAGGTCCTCCAGCTGGTTGTTTTCCAGCGTGTTCATCCGCATGCTTGCCAGATTGCCGCCGCTGAGCAGGCCCTCGTAGTAGCCGCCCTGCGCCATATCCCGGTCAAAGGTCTGCATGGCCTGCCGCAGCATCTGCTGCTGCACGGCATCCGGGTCCAGCCCCATACGCTGCAGCATTTCAGCCACGGAGACCTGCTGGTCGGTGGCAAAATCGAAGCACCAGCCCCGGGAATACCCCGGGTCGGAGCCGCCGTCGTAGCGGAACACCACAAGGCTCACGCAGTCGCCGTACCAGTAAGCATCCCAGTTGATGTAGGTCTCCGGGCACCACTCGTCCTGCTGGAGCTCGGCGTCCGAGCTGTCCTCGTACTGCCGGAAGTCTGCCGCATACATGGCGGCAAGCTCCTCGTTGAGATAAGCAGCGTCCGGGCCGTCGCACACAAGCTGCGGCACATGGATGGTCAGCTTCTGGGTGATGTTGTACTCGTCCCGGATGGTCTTTTCCAGCGTGAACTGCTCGGTGATGCGGTCTTTTTGTGCTGTCTGCGCCACCGTGTCTGCGGTGCTCTGGGGGACAGTGCCGGAGCCTGCGGGGGCAGCGGGAGCCGCCGCAGCCGGTCAGCCAGAGAGCCGCCGCCAGCACTGCAGCGGCAAGGCGTTTGTGTTTCATGGTCGTTCTCCTGTGATCTCAGCCGTAGCTGCGGGTCATCTGCAGCTGGGTCTCGCCCTCGGCAAAGGGGTTCTGCCCGTCGATCATGGTAACGCTCAGGGTCTCGTAGTACAGGTCGGTCTTGACCGCCGCCACAAACTCGATGGACGTCTGTCCGGCTTCGGTCTCCTCGGCAGAGATGCCCAGCACCACGCCCTCGGGCACCACGCCCAGATACGAGGCATCGCCCTGATAGATGCGGCTGTTGTCCTGCACGCCCAGCTGAACGCTGCCGTCACTGCCCAGATCCAGCCAGTTCCAGCCGTTTTCGTCGGTGTAGTTGTAGGAGCCGGTAATGGAATAGGGGATCTCCTGCGCGCTCCACTCTGCCGACAGGGGAACCAGTTCCAGCACAGAGCCATCCGCCCGGCGCAGGTTCACCTCGCTGCCGCTGCGTTCCAGCGCAGCGCCGTTGTTGGCAAAGTAGATGGGGCCCTGGCAGACCATGGCATTGCCGAACATGAGGCAGCGCAGCACGTCCACATACTCCACCACGCCGTCTTTGGTCAGCAGATAGACCACCGGGCGGAAGAATCCGTCCTCCTGCTCCCCGATGCACACATCCACATATTCATTGTAGGCACCAAGAATGGGGTAGGTGCGCGTCTGTTCCACCCGGATGCCAATGTCGCCCCATTGGTCGGTCTTTGGCGCGGGGCTCAGGGTGATGGCGGCCTGCGTTCCCTTCAGCTGCACCTGCACACCGTCGTAGGTGTCGGTCAGCACCGGGGTGTCGGCGGGGGCGGCGGAGGTCAGCGGGATCTCCACATCCAGCTGTTGCCAGCCCCAGTCGGTCTCGGAACAGTACTTGCCCCGGAGCACCAGCCGGTCCTGCTGGGGCAGCAGCAGACACAGGTTTTCCAGCGCATTGTATTCCAGCGTGCCCATCCGCATTTCCGACAGGTTCCCGCCGCTGCGCAGGCCCTCGTAATACGCGCCCTGCGCCATCTCCCGGTCAAAGGCCTGCATGGCCTGCCGGTATACCTGTGTCTGCACCTCGTCCGGGTCCAGACCCATGCGCTGCAGCAGTTCGGCTGTGGTGAGCCGCTTGCCGGTGGCAAAATCGAAGCACCACCCGCTGTAATACCACGGGGCGTCGTCGTAATCGCGTCTGCGTATCACCAGACTGACGCAGTCGCCGTACCAGTAGGCGTCCCAGTTGATGATCTCGGTCTGTGGGCTCTCTTCGCCCTGCGGCACCTCAGCGTCCGGATCGCTTTCATAATCCATGTATTCCGCCGCATACATGGCAGCAAGTTCCTCGTTGAGAGCGGCGGCATCCGGACTGTCGCACACAAACTGCGGTACATGAATGCTCAGCTTCTGCACGCCGATCATCTCGCCCCGCACCGTCTTTTCAAGGCTCCATTGGTCGGTGATGCGTTCTTTCTGGGCCGTCTGCACCGCCTCGGCTGCATTGCTTTGGGAAGCTGCGCCGGAGCCTGCGGGCCCCGCGGGAGCCGCTGCGCCGCCGCAGCCGGTCAGCAGCAGCGCCGCAGCCAGAACCACAGCAGCAAAACATTTGTGTTTCATGGCTGTCTCCTTTTCTATGGTGTGGTTCAGCCGTCTCCTATGCCTTGCCACTTGTCGATGATGTAGGCGGCCCAATAAGTCTTGTCGTTGATATCCACCACAGTGATGCCTACCTTATTCACCACCGGGTCGTCCTCATGAAGCCCCGGCACACCGCCGTAGTCCTTGATCAGTTCATCCACCAATTGCTGGAACTGGGCCTCGGTGGCGGGGTAGAGACGATCCATGCTGTAAAGGTGCTTTCCTTCGTAGTCGAAATCCACGCCTACCCGGTACTGATTGAGCATACCGAAGATAGCCGTGGAGCCGGCACTGTAACCGGCTTCGTTCAGACCTTCCCACATCTTTGCCGCATAGTCGCCCTCCATCCGCAGCCTGAGCCCCTCTTCCGCCGGGAACTCCGGGCTGCCGCTATCCACAAACATCTGCACATCTGCCTGAATGGCGTGTTCCAGACCCTTGCTGTACTCGAACTTGATGTTCTCCACCTTTCGCCGGGCCAGCTCTGCGTTGAAGATGGTCAAAATCTTTTGCCCGTCCCGGATCACAGGGATCGGCGGCGAGGGAGGCGTTTCTGTGGCGGAGCCGGAGCTTGTGGAGCCGGAGGAGCAGCTATCGTCACAGCCTGCCAGCGCCAGCATCACCGCCGATGCGCCGGAGAGCTTCAGGAACGTCCGTCGGTTCATCTCTTTCATGGGGGTGCTCCTTTCTTCTTATAAAGCCCCGAGCACACAGGAGGATGGGCAGTGCCCGGGGCCGGGAAATTTCCAAAGATCAATGGGGGACCTTTTCGCCCACCACCAGTGCGATGAAGTAATCCTCACCGCCGATGCTGCGCACCGACATGGCAAAGCAGCGTGGGTTGTCTACCGCCATGTCAACGCCTCCCGACATATCAGTCAGCCAGTTCTGTCTCTGCGCCTCGTTGGTGGGGTATTTCAAGGTCTCCAATTTGTCCGTTCCTGCCGGTCCAAGGCCCGCAGTAAACTGGTGATCATAGATGGGATACCCCTTGTTAAACAGCGCCTGTTTGATTTCATCTTTCTTTACATCTACATAGGAGCTGAACTTTGTTCTGTCAACGACCGGCTTCCCCTCCTTTACAAAGGGGCTGATGAGAAGATCGGTAAGTTCTTCCAGATCCTTCTCATAGACCAGCTCCGTCAGACTATTGTCCCTGCGGAACTGATTGAGGGCGTCCAGTGCCTGCTGGACTCTGATGTCATCGGGGGGCGTTGGTGCGCTGGGGGCACCGCCGCAGCCTGCCAGCGAGAGTGCCACAACGGCTGCGCCGGTAAGAGTGAGGAATTCGCGTCGGTTCATCTTTTTCATGGGGGTGCTCCTTTCTGTTGGTCCCCTCTGCTTTTTAAGGGGCTCTGGTTTTGGTATTCTCTGCACTTGCAGTCCGCTCCGTCTTATGCTATCCTTATGAATAGAATCCGCAGATGCCTGTTGACGCATTTTGTGCACAGCGACAGGCTTTCTGCACCGGCGCAGGACTTTTTCTGGTTGTACTGTACCATACCCGGGAAAAAATTGCCCCCTCAGAAAAGCCGTTTTTGGGGGGCAATTCCAAAAAAATTTTTGGGGCTTTGGGGCTTCCCCCTCAAAAAATCCCCCCCAAAAGCCCAAAATTGGGGGGGATTTTGGGGCTTTTCCCACCAAAACAGGCAGCTGCAGCCCTGCCTGTGCCGGTTTCCCCCTCTGGCTGCAATGTGTGGAAAGGAATCATGAAAAATGGAACGAAGGACATTTTTGAAGCTTGCGGCGCTCGTCCCCGGTCTGGCACTTGCGGGCTGCGGCGGCAGCAAGACCCTGCTCTCGCCCAAGGACCCCACCATGCTCAGCATCTGGCATGTGTACGGCGAACAGGCGGACTCGCCCATGAACCGCCTGCTGACCGAGTTCAACGACACGGTGGGCAGGGAGAAGGGCATCCTGCTCAACGTGACCAACATGACCAACAGCGCCGCCATCGGCGGCCAGCTGCAGGATGCCAAGGCCGGCAAGCCCGGCGCGCTGGACCTGCCGGACCTGTTCTCGGCCCATTCCGCGGACGCCAGCGCTCTGGGCATTGAGAACCTTGTGGACTGGAACGACTGGTTCACCGCCGAGGACATGGCGGCCTATGTGCCCGGCTTTGTGCAGGACGGCATCATTGACGGGCGGCAGGTGGTGTTCCCGGTGTCCAAATCCACCCAGCTCATCTTTTTGAACGGCTCCCAGTACGCCCGGTTTGCGGCGGACACCGGGGCGCAGCTTTCCACCCTTGCCACATGGGACGGCTTTTTTGAAATGGCGGGTGCCTACCGGCAGTGGTCGCAGGGCAAGCCCTTCTGCGCGCTGGACTATCCGCTGCGTCTGGTGGAGCTGAACGCACTGGAGCAGGGCAGCGGCGAGCTGTACAAGGGCAGCTGGTACGATCTGACCAACGAGACCTTCCACGCTTCGTGGATGGAGTTTGCCCGGGCGCTGGTACAGGGCGATATCCTGATCTCGGACCTGTACTCCAACACGCAGGTGATGACCGGCGAGACGCTGGCGGGCCTTGGCAGCTCTGCGGCCATCCTCTATTACAATGATTTCGTCACCTACCCGGACAACACCACCGAGCCCACCGACCTGCTGCTGGCTCCCCTGCCCCACGCCGCAGGCACCGCCACGCCCCTGATGCCGCAGGCCGGTGTGGGCCTGTGCGCCTTCAAGACCACCGACCAGAAGGCCGAAGCCGCCGCCGTGTTCCTGCGCTGGCTCACCGAGCAGCAGCGCAATCTGGAATTTGCCGCCGATACCGGCTACATGCCGGTGTCCAGCGCCGCCTTTGACGCCATTGCGGACTATCCCTTTGAGCAGCAGAGCTATCAGCGGCTGTACGATGTTTACAACGAGATGCGCATCCAGAACACGCCCCTGTCCGAACCGGGCATCGTGGGGTACCACGCCAAGGCCAAAGCCCTGTACGACAGCCTGCGCCAGCGCCAGAAGGACTACCCCCAGCGCCTTGCGGGCGGCGAAACGCTGGAAGCCCTTGCCGAGGAAACATGGCAGCTGCTGTGTGACAATGCCTGAGCCTGCCGCTCAGCCGGAAAGGAGGGACTTTGATGCACTTTGTTGACCGGCACCGTGAAAAGATCCGCCAGAGCCCCATGAGCAGCCGGCTGCTGTGGGCCTGCCTGCTGCTGGTGGTGCTGCTGGTGTTGACCTTTGGTGCGGCACTGTTCCTGTTTGCCAGCCTGCACAACACCAAAAAGGACATCAGCCGCAGTCTGCAGATCCAGTTTTCGGTGTTCCAGAACGATATGGAGCGCTATTTTGACCAGCTGGCGGTCATGGGTGTGAACCTGTCCGAGGACATGAGCGCAGAGGTGGACAAGGAGCTTGCTCTGCGGCAGATGTCCTTTGCCCAGCTGAACGACTCCCCCGAGGTGCTGAACGCGCTGGAGGAGAAAATGATCGAGCCGCTGTGCCGCCGTCTGCGCCAGACCGGCTGTTCCGGCGCTTTTGTGCTGCTGGATGCCACCGTCAACACCCGCATGGAGGGAGCAGAGCATTCCCGCGCCGGGCTGTATGTGCAGAAAAGCGGTGCCGACACCCCCACCGTGCCCCTGCTGCTGTACCGGGGCAGTGCGGAGGTGGGCAAGGCCCACCGCGTGATGCCCCACCGCAAGTGGCGCATGGAGTTCCAGACCGACCAGTTCCCGGACTACGACCGCTGGATGACCCCCGGCAGCGCCCCACTGTACCAGTCTTACACGCTGACCGAGCGGTTCGAGCTGCCCGGCACCTCAGAGGAGGTGCAGTTGTTTTTGCTGCCCCTGCGGGGGCGGGACGGCACGATGTACGGGCTGTGCGGCTTTGAGATCAGCGAGAGCTATTTCAAGCAGAACTTTGCCCAGCCCACCGGCTTTGACCGGCTGAGCTGTCTGCTGGCCCCGGCGGGGGACGACCTTGCTGCCGATGCCGCCCTCAGCAGCGGCACCACCGGCGGCTACTACCATGCCCCCCGGAACACGCTGGTGCTGCACAGCATGGGCGGCGGGCTGACCCAGTTGACCGGCCCCGACAGCGACTATGCGGGCATCTCCCAGCTGTGCCGCCTGAGCGAGAGCCAGTCCTACCGGCTGGCGGTGTGCATCCCCATAGCAGACTACCGGAGACTGGTCTTTTCCGGCAATCTGCAGATGCTGCTCATCGGCCTGTTCATCGCCTTTTTCGTGGTGTTCTGCTGCATGAACTTCCACCGGCGCATCCTCTCGCCGGCGTTCCGGCAGTTCGAGGAAGACCGGCGGGAGTCCCGGCGGCGGATGGACGAGTTGCAGCTGGAACGCCAGCAGATGCAGACCGAGCTGTCCCGGCTGGCGGACGTGTGCCGCAACGAGTCGGTGCCCGATGCCTTCCAGACCTTTGTGGCGGGCATCCCCACCCTGACCAAGACCGAACGCCGCATCTTTGACGGCTACGCCGCCGGGCTGCGTACCCGGGAAATCGCGCAGCAACTGGACATCAAGGACAGCACCCTGCGCTTCCATAATAAAAACATCTACGAAAAGCTGGGGGTCAGCTCCCTCAAGCGGCTGCAGCAGTTCGTGGCGATCCTGAACTCCGGCAGCGGCAGCGCCCCGGACAAAAGCGCCCCACAGAAAGGCCGCTGAACGGAATGCTCCCGCGCCGCAGCTTTCACCGGAAACAGGCATTTTGAGTTGATCTTATCCGTTCCGGGCATTCCAGCAGCTAATACAGCTTTGCGCCGGCAGGGATGTGTGGGGTCCACCAGCTGTTCCGGCTCGTAATACTCGTGGATCCCACTTACTGTGACTAGGGCTGCTTGCGCTGGGAAATCTCTCCCAGCGTTTTTTATTTACAACGAGATTGAAGGGAGGAACGCTAACAGAGATCGCACGAGATAAGACAAAAACAAAGTCGAGCTGCCGGACGCTTCCCCTGATCCCTGCCTGTGAGCAGATGCTCAAAAAGATGAAGAAAGAGCAGGAGCAGAATCGGAAGGTCTGCGGCAGAAGCTATTGCACCGATTATCTTGACTATATCTATGTAGACCCGATGGGAAAACGGATTCGGCCCGATTTCCTGAGCCAACATTTCCCGGATTTTCTGGTCGCACACCAGATGAAGCGTATCCGCTTTCACGATCTGCGCCATAGCTGCGCCAGTCTGCTCTATGCCAATGGCGTGAGCCTGAAGGAGATTCAGGAGTGGCTGGGGCACAGCGACATCAGCACGACAAGCAACATTTATACACATCTGGATTTCTCCAGTAAGGTATCTTCGGCGAATGCAATCGTCAATATCTTCCCAGAAAACGCCAAAGTATAAAAAATGGGCAAAAAAGAAAAACAGCCTAAAATCTTTCGATCCTAAGCTGTTTTATGATGAAGTGCCGATGGTGGGACTCGAACCCACATGGTTTCCCGAACGATTTTGAGTCGTTTGCGTCTGCCATTCCGCCACATCGGCTGATATTCAATTTTGAGACATTCGTACCGGTTTCTGAAGATTGGAGGGATGTTCAGGAGGGATGTAAGAAATCCTGCTTCGACAAACCTTCAAAATTCAACGCACACTCGTGAATTTCTCGTACAGACAAGAAAAATCACGAAGCGGATTTTGAGTCCCCCTCGTCTGCCATTCCGACACACCGGCGTATTCTGTTTTACAGACAACATAGTTATTATAGCGGATTTTTCTCTCAAAATCAAGATGCAGCTCACAACTCATCAAATTTCTGCAAATTTCCTCTCCCTTTTTGGGCCGCGGGCGTGTATACTGAGAGAGACAACATCGTACCCAAAGGAGTACTCTCTATGAATTATTTTCTTTCTGCCCCCGTTACCGACGCCCAGCGCCAGCGCGACGCGCTGTTAGGGGCGCTGGTGGGGCTGGCCCGCTCCACCGTCAACGAGCCGAAGACCGAGGACACCGACCGTGTGCTGGCCTCCGGTCTCCGGCTGGCTGCAGACCCGGACGCTGCCGAAGACGCGCTGCGCCGGATGTACAGCATCGTCGAGACGGAAAAGCACCGCGTCGCCCCCAACTGCGCCACCTGCACCATGCGCTGCGGCAACACCGACAACTACGACCTCGCCCGGCTCTGGGCCGCGCCGGAGGACATCCGCACCCTCAAACTGCGGCTGCTGGCAGCAGTATTCCGGCTGGCACAGGGCCGCCCGGACGCTTGCGCACAGGAGGTCATTGATCAGGCCCTTTTTGTCCTCGCCGAAGACTGGGACGAGGAACTTTTCGCCCCCGTCGTGAAGCGGGCCGAGGACTGCTGTGCCGGGTAAATTCCCCGGAAATTTCTGTTTTTCCCCGCGCGCTGCATTTCTTTTCTCTCCGCTGCGCCGCACACAAATCCGGACAGTTTCTTTTTTCTAGGGCATTCTTTCCCCTTTTTGTCGGAATTTAGTGCTCCGGGCGCAGAAATATGGGGATGCTTTTTCCAAAAAACACTTTACAAACGTCAAAGAAATAACTATTATATAAGTATAGTGCTTCCAATCGTTGGCACGAACAGAAAGCGGTCGGATTGACCGGTAATACAGCTTCCGGCCCGGAAATCATCCACGTTTCCAATTTGCAGTGGAATACAGGAAAGAAGGTATAAGCTATGTCTGAGAAAAAGTCTGCTGCCCCCGCAGCTGTCGCTGCTCCTGAGACTCCTGCGGCAGAGCCGAAGAAGCGCAAATCTTCTGGTGCTGCACAGCGGCGCGGTCGTCCCCCGCTCTCCCCGGAGGTTTATGTCGAGTTCGGCACCAACCAGTACAACATCACCGATGTCATCGAGCGCGCAAAGGCCGACTACCGCGCCACCCATAAAGTGGGCGTCCAGTCCTGCAAGGTCTACGTCAAGCCTGAAGAGGGTATGGCCTACTATGTCATCAACAAAGTCTCCGGCAAGCTGGAGCTGTGATGTTCCCAACACGAACAAAGGCGTCTGCACAGTCATTTGTGCAGACGCCTTTTCTTTTTTATAAGCCGTACAGTTCGGTGTACTTTCGGGTAAGGTACTGGATATAATCCTCAGCACTGAAATCGCCGCAGGCATTCTTCACCACGTCGGCAGGCTCCATCAGCCCGCCGTACTGGTGGACCTTTTCCCGCAGCCACGCCGTGATGGGTGTGAGGTCGCCCTTTGCCGCCGCGCCCCAGACGTCCACGTCCTGCTCCATCCGGCGGAGCATCTGAGCGCCGTAGGCACTGCCCAGCGCGTAAGACGGGAAGTAGCCGAACGCGCCGCCCGACCAGTGGCTGTCCTGTAAACAGCCATCTCGGTCATTCGGCACCTCGATGCCCAGATATTCCTTATAAAGCTTCGCCCAGACAGCCGGCACATCTTTTGCTTCCAGCGTGCCGCCGATGAGCTGCTTTTCGATCTCATACCGTACCATGACGTGGAGGCAGTAGGTCAGCTCGTCGGCCTCGGTGCGGATGAGGCTGGGCTGAGCCTTATTGACAGCGCGGTAAAACTGCTCTGCGCTCACGCCGCCCAGCTGCTGGGGAAAGAACTCCTGCACCTTGGGATAGATAGCTTCCACGAAGGGCCGCGACCGGCCAATGAGGTTCTCATAGAAACGGGACTGGCTCTCGTGGACGCCCATTGAGACGCCGCCCGCAAGACAGGTGTACTGCAGGTCATCCCGGATGCCCAGTTCATACAGAGCATGGCCGCCCTCGTGGAGGACAGAGTACATAGAGGATGCCACATTGTGCTCGTCGTAGTTGGTGGTGATGCGGACATCCTTATTGTTGAATTCCAGCGTAAAGGGGTGCTCCGTCTCGCCCAGACCACAATGGCTGCGGTCGAGGCCCATCACCTCCATCAGATAGTCGGCGAAGGCCTTCTGCTGTGCTGCCGGGTACTCCTGATGAAGGAAGCTGTCGTCGATCTGTGGCTTCTCGCCGATTTTGTGGATGAGCGGCACCAGCCCCTCTCGCAGCGTCGCAAAGAAGCTGTCCAGCATCTTCCTATCCACGCCGCGCTCATACTCGTTCAGCAGAGCGTCATAGGGCGCTTTCGAGGCGTCATAATAACCGGCAAAGCGGCGATTGTAGTTTACAAGCTCCTGCAAGACGGGGCAGAACAATGCAAAATCGTCCTGTGCCTTGGCCTTGTGCCAGACGTCGTCCGCCCGGTTGCACAGCTCTTTGTAGGCCATATATTCGTCAGCCGGGATGCGGGTCAGCTGCTCACAGCTGCGGCGCAGCTCCTCCACTTCGCGGCGGTGGACGAGGTCCAGCTCCCCGGCCCGGGCGCTCAGCTCATCCAGCAGCGCTTTCGTCTCAGGGCAGGTCATCAGTTTCTGGCTTTCTCCCGCCAGAATGCTCATGGCCACGCCCCGGCCCTCGGAGGTATCGCTGGGCGCGGTGGTCACGGCGTCCAGATAAAGGGAGCTGTCCGCACAGTGGTAGGCGTACAGCTTCTTTTGCAGCAATTCCAGCTGCTGCAAGGCGCGTTCTATCTCCATTGTCGTTCTCCTTTTCTTTGATTTTTATCCCCACCCAAACAGCTTCCGCTTCGGCACCTGAACGGGGTCGGGTATCTCAAACTCGTACCGCTCGGTGGCGTTGATGACCGTCGTGCCGCCCCGGGTGCAGACACGGGGCAGGTTTGCCCCATAATTCAGGTGCATATGTCCGTGGATGAACCACTTGGGCTGATACTGGTCCATCAGATCGTTGAACACCTGAAACCCCTTGTGGGCCTTGTCGGTGCCGTCGTTGAGGCCGGATGCCGGGGCATGGGTCAGCAGGATGTCGATGCC
>ERZ857965.1193-NODE-1193-length-28102-cov-3.013977_pt1 | contig 28102 bp, 20 predicted proteins | sample MGYA00519758_ERZ857965 | MGnify/ENA primary metagenome ERZ857965 (study PRJEB31778, sample SAMEA3449381) | human gut metagenome | biome: human gut; feature: human-associated habitat; material: faeces | place: United Kingdom | collected 2010/2012 ... | reverse complement strand
GTCGGGCGCTACACGAAAGACTTCGGACCGGGGTTTTACTGCACCGTCATCCGTGAGCAGGCCGAGCGCTGGGCGCAGCGCATGCCGGTGCCGCGCGTGAACACCTACGTGGTCCGCTTCGCCCAAGGCCTCGACATCCTGGAGTTTCCGGAGATGAGTGAGGAGTGGCTCGACTTCATCGTCGCGTGCCGCCATGGCGCCTATGACCACGTATACAACTACGTTTCCGAGTACATCGAGGGTGCCATCACGCGCGAGCAGTTCTGGGCTTTAGCGAAGTTCAAGTATCCAACGCACCAGATCGCCTTCTGCACCGACAGGGCACTTGAATCACTGGAGTTCGTCAATTGCGAGGAGGTCGGAGATGGAAGGGCGTGAGAGCCGCCGTGCGAACGATATATTCTTCGTTTGCAGCCTGGTCGATTATATCGCGCGCAAGACGAAGAACCGCCGGTCGGATGTCGTGGAGGCGCTCGGGCCGCAGCGTCTGGGGCGCATTGTGGAGTTGGCCGATGTGTACCATAGCGACAACATCGACGCGGTGAGCGACCGCGCGGAGCTGCGCGGCATCCCGGTCGTGACCGTCGTCAACGGCACGGAGAGCCGCGCCCTGTCCGACCCGGCCTGCTTTGCGCGCACGCCGTATCACTCCCTGTTTCTCGGCCGCGCCGACCGCAAGTTTCAGCAGCGCGGCGGCCTGCACGAAAACTCCGTGCAGTTTCACCAGACCGTGCGCGCAGCGCGCGAGGTCTACCGTGTCAATACGCTGATGCTCGAGGTGTCCGAGCCGGATGCGGACGGGTATCTGTATTACGGCCCGCGCGGCACGGCCTGGAGTTCGCTCGATACACAGGTCGAAAAGCGCATCTATCAGGTCAACGCCTTTCAGCAGCGCACCCGCGGCGAGCACCATCGCATCCATGTCTCGGAGGTCACGGCGCTCTGCCGCGCGGATCATCCGCTCAATACCTATCATTATAAAGCGCCCGATGCACTCGATGCGCGCATTGCCGCGCACATCCTGCCGCTCGTCCGGGACGGCGATACGCTGCAGGTCGGCATCGGCGGCATTCCCAACGCTGTCGCCTACGGGCTGCACGGACGCAAACGGCTCGGGATTTACACGGAGGTGCTCACACAGGCGCAGCTGCGCCTGATGGCCAGCGGCGCGGTCGATCTCGATCGGGTCGAGGCGTCCATCGTGCTCGACGCGGCGGGGCATCTGGATGATTTTGCGCTCGCGCACATCCGCATGATCCCAGTGGACGTGCTCAACGATCCGTTCCGTGCCGCGCAGCAGCCGGGGCTTATCTCGGTCAACGGCTGCCTGATGGCCGATCTGACCGGGCAGGTCTGCGCCGAGGCCATTGACGGCCGGCAGTATTCCGGCGTCGGCGGTCAGCTCGATTTTGTCCGCGCCGCGGCGCGTTCTGTCGGCGGACGGAGTTTTCTGTGCCTGCATTCCACGCACGAAGCGCCCGACGGGACGCTCACGTCCAACATTCGCGCGCATCTTCCGTCCGGTGCAGTCGTCACGACGCCGCGCAGCGATGTCATGTACATCGTCACGGAGTGGGGCGCGGCCGATCTGCACAATCAACCGCTGGAGACGCGCATCTGCGCCATGATCCGCATCGCGCATCCGCGCTTTCGCTGCGCGCTCGCACAGGAGGCAGTCGCCTGGGGACAACTGTCACCGGAGTGCGCCGCGCAATTTGATACACAACCCGAACCAGAGGAGGAGGAAACCACATGAACCTCGCATACGAACCACTGTTTACACCGTTTTCGATCCGCAATACGCGCATTAAAAACCGCTACTTCATGGCCGCCATGGGCACGGTCACGCACAACGATGAGGACGGTGCTTACCTGCCGGACGCCGTGGACTATTTCGTCCGCCGCGCCGCCGGCGGCGTCGGCCTGATCATCACGGGCGCCAACTGGGTGGACAACAACATTGAGGTCCACAGCCCCGGTTCTTTCCCGTGCCCGACGATCTGCCCCGGGAAATACATCAAGGCCGCGCGCGAGCTGACCGACCGCGTGCACGCCTTTGACACCAAGATCTTCGTGCAGCTCACGGCCGGCCTTGGCCGCAGCGCCATGCCCGCCATGATCCATGACCGCAAGTTTGTCGCGCCGAGTACGATCAGCAACCGCTGGAACCCGCGCATCGAGTGCCGCGAGCTGACGACGGAGGAGGTCGAGCGGCTCGTGGAGCAGTTCGGTGTGTCGGCTGCTATCGCCAAAAAGTGCGGATATGACGGCGTTGAGGTGCATGCCGTGCACGAGGGCTATCTGCTCGACTGCTTTGCCATGTCGCTGTTCAACAAGCGCACGGACAAGTACGGCGGCGATCTCAACGGCCGCCTGCGCTTCGCCATCGAGATCGTGCAGAAGATCAAGCAGTACTGCGGCGAGGATTTCCCGGTCATCCTGCGCTTTTCGCTCAAGAGCTATATCAAGGATCTGCGTCAGGGCGCGGTGCCGGGGGAGACGTTCACCGAGCTCGGCCGCGATACGGACGAGGGCCTGCAGGCGGCCAGGACCCTGGTCGATGCGGGCTACGACGCGCTCGATGTCGATGCCGGCACCTACGATAGCTGGTACTGGGCGCATCCGCCGATGTACTTTGACAAGGGCGTCTATCTGCCGTTTGCCGAGCAGGTCAAGCAGGTCGTGGACGTGCCGGTGCTGGCTGCCGGACGCATGGACGATCCGGATCTGGCGGCGCAGGCGCTGCGAGACGGCCGCTGCGACATGATCGGTCTGGCGCGTCCGCTCCTGACCGAGCCTGACTACGTCCGCAAGGTGCGCAACGACGAGCTCGCGCTCATCCGTCCGTGCCTGTGCTGCCACGAGGGCTGCTTCGGCCGCGCGTTTGACGGCGCGGTCGGCTCCTGCGCGGTCAACCCCGAGTGCGCGCGCGAGCGGCTCGTCGGCATCGCGCCCGCAGCGGAGAAAAAGCGCGTGGTCGTTGTCGGCGGCGGGCCTGCCGGCCTGGAGGCGGCGCGCGTGAGCGCGCTGCGCGGCCATGATGTCACGCTGCTCGAAGCGAGCGATGCCCTCGGCGGCGCGCTCAAGCCGGCCGGTGTGCCGCACTTCAAGCAGGCGGATCGTGATCTTGTTGCCTGGTATGCCGCCACGCTTGCGCATCTGGGCGTGGACGTGCGCCTGAATACACGCGCGGATAAGGCGCTGCTCGATTCCCTCAAGCCGCAGACGGTGTTCGTCGCCGAGGGCAGCACGCCCAGAACGCTGGCATTGCCCGGTGCGGACGGAGACAATGTGGTCAGCGCGCTCGACGTGCTCGAGGGCAAGGCGAAAGCCGGCAAGTCGGTCGTCATCATCGGCGCGGGACTCGTCGCCTGCGAACTGGCGCTGCACCTGGTGCAAAACGGCCACACCGTCACGCTGCTCGCCCGGCGCAAGCTCCTGCGCTCGGCCAAGCTGCCGGCCATGAATGAGCTCATGCTGCGCGACCTGCTCGTGTTCCACGGCGTGCACATCGTCGAGGGCGCGGCGCTGGAATCCGTCGATGCCAAGGGCGTTTATTACGAGGTCGAGGGCGTGCCCGCGCTGGCGGAGGGTGACACGGTCATCACAGCGGTCGGCATGGAGGCCAACCATGCGCTCTTTGACGCGATCCGCGATGACTATGAGACCGTGCTCGCGCTCGGCGACGGCCGCCGTGTGCGCAACATCTTCGGCGCCATCTGGGATGGCTACGAGGCGGCACGCAGTTTGTAATTGCGATCCAAATACGTTTGCCCGGGCAGGTTCCACCTGCCCGGGCGTTGTGCTTGCATCCGGCGGCTGTGCATGATAAAATCATACATCTTTTATTTGAATGGAGAGACCATTATGCTCTATACCTTTGGCGGGAAAGCCCCGCAGGTCGACCCGACAGCGTTCGTCAGTGCGAGCGCGGAGCTCATCGGCGATGTGATTGTCGGCCCGCGCTGCTATATCGGCCCTTATGCCGTCATCCGCGCCGACGCCTCGCGCATCGTCCTCGAGGAGGAGGTCGCGGTCGAGGACGGCGTCATCATCCACACCGGCGGGGAAGATCCCGTCGTGACCATTTCGCGCCGCGTGACCATCGGCCACGGCGCGATCGTCCACGCGCGTGTGATCGGGCCGGAGGCCAGCATCGGCATGGGCGCGGTGCTCAGCCTCTGCAGCGAGATTGGCGCGGGCAGCATCGTGGCCGAGTCGGCGCTCGTGCCGCAGGGCAAGATCATTCCGCCGGAGACGCTCGTCGCGGGCGTGCCCGCAAGGCCGCTGCGCGAGCTGACCGACAAAGACCGCACCGACTGGCGCGAGACGAAGGACTGGTACGTGCGCATGGCGGCACAGTATCTCGACCCGGACAACTATCATCCGGTCAAGTGACGGCTTGAAATGCCTGGGCACCCATGCTATAATAAACTGCTATGTCAGCCGCGGCCGCGGCTGGGAAACGAAGGAGATGCTCGGATCTATGAAACTCGGTATCGTCGGCCTGCCGAACGTCGGCAAGTCCACGCTGTTCAACGCCATTACGAACGCGGGCGCGGAAGTCGCCAACTATGCGTTCTGCACCATCAACCCGAACGTCGGCATGGTCTCCGTGCCGGATGCGCGGCTGGATTATCTGGCTGAGATGTATCAGCCAAAGAAAAAGACCCCCGCGGTGATCGAGTTTGTCGACATCGCCGGCCTCGTCAAGGGTGCGTCCAAGGGCGAGGGCCTCGGCAACAAGTTTTTGTCCAACATCCGCGCCACGGATGCGATCGTGCACGTCGTGCGCTGCTTTGACGATGAAAACGTCATGCACGTCGAGGGTTCGACCGACCCGCTGCGCGACATTGAGATCATCGACCTCGAACTTATCATGGCGGACATCGAGATGGTCCAGCGCCGCATCGACAAGGCGGCCAAGGCCGGCAAGAGCGGCGACAAGGCCTGCCTGCACGAGGCGGATGTGTTCCGCGGTCTGCTCGAGCATCTCAACGACGGCAAGAGCGCCCGCACCTATGACTGCAGCGACGAGGATCGTGCCCTGCTCGAGACGAGCGACCTGCTGAGCATCAAGCCCGTCATTTACGCCGCCAACCTCGACGAAAATACATTCGCCGCCGGGTATGAAGATTGCAAGTACTATCAGCAGGTGCGCGATCTGGCTGCGTCTCAGGGCGCGCAGGTGCTGCCCATCTGCGCGAAGGTCGAGCAGGAGATCGGCGAGCTCGAGCCCGACGAGCGCGCCATGTTCCTCGAGGAGCTCGGCATCGAAGAGTCCGGCCTCGACCGGCTCATCCAGTGTTCGTACAGCCTGCTGGGGCTCATTTCGTTCCTGACGTGCGGCAGCGATGAGTGCCGCGCCTGGACGATCACGCGCGGCACGAAGGCACCGCAGGCCGCCGGCAAGATCCACTCGGACTTCGAGCGCGGCTTCATCCGCGCTGAGATCGTCGCGTTCGACGACCTGAAAGCCTGCGGCAGCATGGCCGTCGCCAAGGAGAAAGGCCTCGTCCGCTCCGAGGGCAAGGACTATGTCATGCACGACGGCGATGTGACGCTCTTCCGCTTCAATGTCTGATTGACACGCAAAGAAAGACCGCACGCGGCGTGTCGCCGCGTGCGGTCTTTTCTCATTCCGTTGTGCCGCCGCGCAGGCGGCCGAATTTCCCGCGCAGGCGCTCGCCGAATTTCGGCGGCTGCGCGGGGCGCCCCAGCAGGAAGATGCCGCAGTCTGCACAGTACCGGCAGTCGGCAAAGCTGCCTTCCCAGATCCCGTGGCTCACCACGAGATCGCCGTCCTCGTCCGCGCGAAAGGATATGGACTTTTCCTCCTGACTCCAGATGATCTGCCGCGCGCTCTGCAGATAGCCGGAGAGCAATTCCCTGCCGCAGTAGGGGCATTTGTCGCCTATGGTCATGGTGGTGCGCTCCTTTCTGTTATCGGTCGGACTTTATCGGTCGGACTTCCAGATTCAGTATAGCACGGACTGTCTGCATTTGGCAAGCGATCCGTGCAGCGTTTCATGCACAAACGGCGGCATTTCCGGCCAGATTTCGTATGAAATTGTGCTTGACAGGGGATAACAGTCGGTGTTACGATGATACCGTTCAAAAGGCAATGACGGGACTTGCACCCGAGTGAGGACGGACAGAGAATGGCGGTCATAGGCTGTGAGCCGCCTGCGGCACCCCTCCGGCGCAGACCTTCCCCGAGCCGATCGCCCGAACCTCGCAGTAAGGCGACCCGTGCGGCGCGCGTTACAGCGCCAACTGAGGGAAACTCAGGGTGGAACCGTGTGATTTCAGCACCCCTGTGCCGCGAGGCGCAGGGGTGTTTTTAGTTTAGGAGGAGACATTATGGACGATCAGTACACCTTTGAAAACAAGACCTACAGAGATACCTACCGTCACACCACCAGCCACATTCTCGCCCAGGCCATGAAGCGCCTGTACCCCGAGGTGAAGCTGGCCATCGGCCCGGCCATTGAGGACGGTTTCTATTACGATTTTGACAGCCCCCAGCCGTTCACGCCCGAGGTGCTCGAAAAGCTCGAGGCCGAGATGCGCAAGATCTGCAAGGAAAAGCTGCGTCTCGAGCGCTTTGAGCTCCCGCGTGCCGAAGCGCTGAAGTTCATGGAGGAGCGCGATGAGCCGTACAAGGTCGAGCTCATCAACGACCTGCCGGAGGACGCCGTCATCTCTTTCTACCGTCAGGGCGAATTCGTCGATCTCTGTGCCGGCCCGCATCTGGACTCCACCGGCCGCGTCAAGGGCAACGCCATCAAGCTCACGAGCGTCACCGGCGCCTACTGGCGCGGCGACAGCAGCCGCAAGATGCTCCAGCGCATCTACGGCACCTGCTTCCCGAAGAAGGAGGAGCTCGACGCGTATCTGGCCCGCATCGAAGAGGCCAAGAAGCGCGACCACCGCAAGCTCGGCAAGGAACTCGGCCTGTTTACGTTCATGGACGAGGGCCCGGGCTTCCCGTTCTTCCTGCCCAACGGCATGGTGCTCAAAAACCAGCTCATCGACTACTGGCGCGAGATCCATAAGAAGGCCGGCTATGTCGAGATCTCGACGCCGATCATGCTCAACCAGGATCTCTGGCACCGCAGCGGCCACTGGGATCACTATAAAGATAATATGTATACGACCGTCATCGACGATGTGCCGTTCGCGCTCAAGCCGATGAACTGCCCGGGCGGTATGCTGGTCTACAAGACCGAGCCTCACTCCTATCGTGACCTGCCCCTGCGCATGGCCGAGCTGGGTCTGGTGCATCGTCACGAGCTGTCCGGTGCGCTCCACGGCCTGTTCCGTGTCCGCTGCTTCACCCAGGACGATGCCCACATCTTTATGACTTGGGATCAGATGGAGGAAGAAATCCAGAACGTGGTGCGTCTGTTCGATGAAGTTTACTCCGTCTTTGGCCTGACCTATCAGATCGAAGTGTCCACCATGCCGGAAGATCACATTGGCGATGAAAAGACCTGGGATTTCGCCACGGAAACGCTGAAAAAGGCCATCAGCGACATGGGCAAGGACTTTGTCATCAACGAGGGCGACGGCGCCTTCTACGGCCCCAAGCTGGACTTCCATCTGGCCGACTCCCTGGGACGCACCTGGCAGTGCGGCACCATCCAGCTGGATATGCAGATGCCCGAACGGTTCGAGCTGGAATACACCGGCGCAGATGGCGAGAAGCATCGCCCCGTCATGATCCACCGTGTGGTGCTGGGCTCCATCGAACGGTTCATCGGCGTCATCACCGAGCATTTCGGCGGCGCTTTCCCCGCATGGCTGACTCCCGTTCAGGTCAAGGTACTGCCCGTCACTGACCGTGCTGCTGCATACGCAGACGGCGTGGCAAAGGTCCTGGACGAGGCTGGCTTCCGAGTGGAAGTGGATCACAGAAGCGAGAAGCTGGGCTACAAGATCCGCGAAGCACAGACCATGAAGATCCCCTACATGGTGGTCGTAGGCGACAAGGACATGGAGAACCACACCGTTTCCATCCGCCATCGCACCGGCGAAGATCTGGGCGCTATGAGCCTGGACGCCTTCACTGCGCTGCTGAAGGAGGAAGTGGACACCATGGCCATCAAGTAAACACTGCGCATAAAAAAACTGCCTCGGAAGGTTCCGAGGCAGTTTTTTACGTCTAATAGGTATCCTCCTCAATGGTGTCCACGTCACCCTCTTGGATGTTCCCGCCGATCCATTTATCGATCAGCGCCCGTGTCTTGGTGCAGCTCTTGGGAACGCTGAAATAATAAATATCCGTCACGCTCAACTTGGACTGCTTGCCTGGGTCGAATACCCCTGCATCGCTGCAATTCTGAATCAGCGTCTTTAGCTTCTCCGGCCAGTCCGTCCCTGCCCAATCGGCATCCACGTCAATGTAATAGTTCGTCTGGCCGATGGTGCTGGCCGTCTCCGGATACGTCCAGCGAAAGCGGTCGCTGTTCAGCTCACGGAGGAAGGTGTTCCACACCTGCTTTTTCTGCTTTGCAGTCAGCTCCTTCCCCGGTTCCCCGTGGAGGGACGCACCGCCCTTCTCATCCTCCAACTCCACCCGCACATTCTCTACCCGCTGAGGGGTGTAGAAGTCCAGCATAGTAAACGCCTGGATTTCATCCAGGTGTACTACATCCGCCATGGCACGCAGCAGCTCCGGCGTGCTGTGCGGCTCGGTGGTGTAGTCATTCAGGTCGCCCAAGTCCTGATCGCGGCCGGGGAGGATGTAGTTGCGCTCCAGCTCCTCCCCATTCTTCAGGGTATAGGTCAGCAGGCAGTGGTAGTCCCCTTCCTCTCTCACAGGCAGATAGGGCGCCTGGTACTGGCTGAGGATGGTCTGGTGCAGCGCCTGCACGGTCTGGATGCTTTTCGCCTTTTGGAGCTTCGGCTCCACAGAGAAGGAGGTCACGTCGTCTTTATACATCACATCCTCGTCCTCCGGCAGCACGGTATCCACGGTCAGGCTTCTGGTGCGGCTATAGAGATACGTCTCTTTGGAGTCATCAAAGTGGTAGCCGGGCAGATCGACCCGAATGTAGTCCACGTCCCCCTCCGCCGGAATACGATTGACATAACCCAGGCCGCCGGTGGCCAAGCCCACGAAGAACACAGCCATGGCCACAGCCAGTGCAGCGTAATAGAGCAGGCTGCGGGGCAGCTCCCGAACCTCTCGCACCCAGACCACCTGCGTGATCACATGGGTCAGCCCCGAGGCCAGGACAGCAGTGAGGTAAAAGACCACGTTGCTGCCGCTGAGGTTGCCAAAGAACAGGGCACAGCCCAGTCCCACGGCGCCGGAGATGATAAAGCGGATGACGATGCGCAGGCCAGGGTAGGAAAAGTTGTTCTCCGCCGCCTCACTCTTACGCTTCCGGTAGACCAGGATGCAGCCGGTCAACAGAACGGCGGTGACCAGCACCCACCAGAGGATGAACCAGACCGTCACGCCATTGCCGCCCAAGGAGCCGCTGCTGTCATAGGTCGGGTCGCCAAACAGCGCCGCAGACAGGAACATCCCTCCGCCCACCGAATCGGGCACGAACAGCGCCAGATAGGGAGTCAGGGCGGTGAGCACCGCTCCAGAGGCCACCAGCTGAGAACCGGGCAGGCTCCCCCGAATGATGGCAGCGCCGCAGGTGACCAGCAGGGGCCAGCCCACAGTGAGCAGGATTCCAGCGATGACCGCTCCGCTGACCGTGCCGCAGGCCACCAGCAAAAAGACGGTGCCGCAGAGAGAGGCCGCCAGGAGCAGGAGCAGATAGCCCAACTGCCCCAAAAGCCAGCAGATGCTGTACTCCGCCCCCATCGCCATATCCACCGCGCCGCAAAGGAGCAGGTTCAGGACGGCAACGCCGCCCAGCACAGTGCCAATGGCCGCCATATTCCCCAGCAGCAGGGGCGTGCGGCGGATGGGCAGAGCGTGGAACAGATCCACGCTGCGCCGCTTGTGCATATACTGGAAGGTTTGGATGGCGCTGACGACCAAAAACACCAGCAGGAGCGGGATCAGGATGGTGGCCATCCCTGTCATCAGGTTCGCCTGGATGGTTCCGGTGAACTGCTTGAGCAGGTAGGCGTGGCTTACGTTTTCCCCCAGCTCCGAAGGGTTGTCAAAATAATCGTGATAGCTCCGGACGCTCTCACACAGGTGTACCACGGAGAAGCAGAGGAAGGTCAGCCCCAAGCAGAGGATCGAGATCAAGCGGTTCCGTTTCAACTGCCAGCGGTAGATCTGCCGGAACTGGGCAAGGGCACTGCCCTTACGAGAGGATTCTGTCAAGGTCATAGCCTGCCGCCTCCATTTCACTGATAAATACTTCTTCCAGAGACAGGGGGAGCGTCTCATAGAAGATGGTGTTGCGATGCTGCATCACACGGTCGATCTCCTCCTGGCTCCCCCGTGCCACAAAGCGCACCATGCTGCCCTGGATCTCCAGCTTGATGATGTCCAGGGTATCTCGCAGCTCCTCCAGCGCCTCGCTGTCCAACGCAGGCCGGTACACCGCCTGCACCTTGTGGATGCCCAGCTTCAATTCGTCCAGCTCCTGCTCAAAGACCACGCCGCCCTTGTGGATGAGTCCCACATGGTCGCAAAAATCCTCCAGCTCCCGCAGGTTGTGGCTGGCGATGACCACCGTCATCTGCCGCTCCGCTGCCCGCTCGGAGATGACCCGTTTCAAAAGCTGCCGCATGACCGGATCCAGGCCATCAAAGACCTCGTCCATGAGCAGGTACTCCGGCATGGTGGCCAGGGCGCAGGTCAGCGCCGCCTGACGCTGCATCCCCTTGGACATATTGTGGATCTTGATCTTGGGATCCAGAGGGAAGATCTTTTGCAGGCGGGCGTACTCCTCCTCGCTCCAGTTGGGGTAGATGTGCCGAAAGAAGTCCGCCATATCCTTCAGGGCAAATTGGTTCATGAAATAGGGATAGTCCGAGACAAAGAACACCTTGCCCTTCGCCTCCGGATTTTCATAGGGCGCTTCCCCGTCCAGGAGCACTTGGCCGCCGTCCGGCGCGTAAACACCGCAGATGCTGCGCAGGAGGGTGGATTTGCCCGCCCCATTGCTGCCCACCAGGCCGAAGATGCTCCCCGGTTCCACCTGGAAGGAGACAGCGTCCACAGCAGTGACGGAGCCGAATTTTTTGGTAAATTCCTTCAATTCAATCATAGGCATTTCGTCCCCCTTTCCTGCAAATACGCTTCCCCTTCCTGCCGGATCTCCGCTGGGGTCATCCCAGCGTCCAGCGCCGCCTGGATGCCCGCTCGGAGCGCCTGCCGGCTGCGGTTCTTTTGCAGCTGCTTTGCCCGATCCCCTGCACAGAGGAAGCTGCCCTTGCCGGGCACCGTTTCGATGACGCCGCTGTGTTCCAGCATCCGATAAGCCTTCTGCACCGTGTTGGGGTTGATGGCCAATTCCTCCGCCAGCATCCGCACGGAGGGCAGGCGGCTGCCTGGCTCTAACACGCCGCAGGCCGCCATCCGCTCAATGGACTGGCACAGCTGGTCATAGAGCGGCTTCCGGCTTCTATAATCCAGTGTAAACATGCAGTCACCTCACTTTGCGCCCCCACACCCCAACGCCAAAGGCAGGTGCGTTCCGTGTGCGTGGGCGGTTGATTGTATGAACTGTATTATCCTATTTCATACAGTTGCCCTTAGGATACCTTTTTCTCCTCCGAATGTCAACGGCTTCCTGGTTACAAATCGGTTACACACACCGCATCTGGATGCGCTTTGGATGGTTCCGCACCCGAACCATACGGGTACACTTTTCCGCATTTTCACAGCTTTTTCCACGATTTCGCTTGTTTTTCTTCCGTTTCGGTGGTTTTCTGAACTTTTCTTATGGATTGCGTTGACATCTTTCGTTACTTCTTGTATACTGTCGATTGGAAGTTGGTTGTCGATGTTGTGACAGTGTTTTGTAACTGTTATGGAAACACGTCCGTTATTTTCCCCCGGCTCCCCCTTATGGCGCCCCCGACAGTAGAGAAAGGAACGACCCCCATTATGCATCCTATCAAACGAACCCTCGCCCTTATGCTGACCCTTTCCCTCTCCGTCAGCTGCCTGCCCAGTGCTGTCCTGGCTGTGGAGGAACCGGCTTCCTCTGCGTCCTCGGCCAGCACGCCGGTGGTAGTGGATATGCCTGCCGCAGAGGACTCCTCCGCGCCTGCTGACACCACAAAGGACTCGGCTGAGACCGACTCCCTCCCGGAACAGACGCCGGTCGCGGGCAACACGCCCACCACCGACAAGGAGGTGCAGGAGGCACTGGAGACCTTCGACCCCACCATTGATGACCCCCAATATCGGAAGGAGTACAGCCGATACCAGCAGTCCAAGGAGGAGGGCGACATTGCCCTGGCCGCCATGGACAGCGGGCCGGAGCTTATGTCCGCCTCCAACCCCTACACGGGGAAAAAGTATACCCATACCCATGCCAAGACCAAGTATATCTGCTACGGCATTGATGTATCCCAGTGGCAGGGCACCATCAACTGGAAAAAGGTGAAGGCAGACGGCATCTCCTTCGTGTTCATCCGGTGCAGCTACACCTCGCTGAAGTCCTTCAACCTGCACACCGACCCCAAGTTCAAGGCCAACGTAGAGGCCGCCGCTGCCGCCGGACTGAAGGTGGGCGTGTACCACTACTCCGGCGCCACCTCCGCCACCGAGGCGAAGAAGGAAGCCAACTATGTGGTGAATCTGCTCAAGCCCTACAAGAGCAAGATCACCCTGCCGGTCATGTTCGACTACGAGCCGGGCGAGCGGGTCACCGCCAACTACAAAAAGACCTCCAAGACCACCCGCACCAAGTACGCCACCACCTTCTGCAACGCCGCCAAGGCGGCGGGCTACACCAGCGGCGTCTATTGCAGCACCAGTTGGTTCCCCACCTATTTCAACGTCTCCTCCCTCAGCGGCTACTCCAACTGGGACGCCCAGTGGGCCTCTAAGAACACCTACACCGGCGCTTATGACTTCTGGCAGTACAGTGATTCCGGAAAGATCAGCGGCATCAGCGGCAGTGTAGACTGCAACTTCTGGTACACCAACACCAAGATCTCCGGCAGCACCACCACAGGCGGTTCCACCGGCACGGTTCCCGACTCCAATCCCACACCGGAAGCCGCCTCTACGGCACTGACCGCCCCCCATGTGACCAATGCCGCAGTGAATTACCGCATGGCGGCTGGCACCAGCGGGACGTTGGCAGGGACGCTGCCCAAGGGGACGGTCATCGACCTGGTCTATGGCTACCACAAGACGGTGAACGGCGCCAAGTGGTACAAGTTCAACTACAACGGCCACGCCTATTACATTCACGAGGACTATGTCGATCGGGAGGTCTTGCAGCACCATACTGCCACCAAGGCCCTTAGCTATCACACTTCTGCCTCCGCTTCCGCTGCCGTCAAGGGCTCCTTCGCCAGCGGGGACAGCGTACAGGTGGTGCAGGGCGGCTCCCAGACCGCAGACGGCGCCAAGTGGCACAAGGTGAAGGTGGGCAGCAGCTACTATTACGCTGCGGCAGAACATCTGACGCCGGCGGAGACTTTTGTGGACTCTGTCGCCAAGAAAAACGTGAATGTGCGCACCAAAGCGGGAACCTCCCAGACCAAAGCAGCTTATCTTTATGCTGGCACTCCGGTGACCGTGGTCAACGGCAAGTCTGTCGCCGTCAGCGGAGAGCGTTGGGAGCAGGTGAAGATCGGCTCCAAGTATTATTACATCCTGGGCAGCTATCTCACCAAGGCGTCCAGCTCCAAGGCGCTGACCGCTGCCAACACCACGGTGGTGCTGAAATACACCTCCACCCCCTACACCGGCAAGGCACTGAAACCGGCTGTGACCGTGACCTACAACGGCGCCACGCTGGTCAAGGGCACCGACTACACCGTGTCCTACTCCGGCAACAAGGAACCGGGCACCGCTACGGTGAAGATCACCGGCCAGGGCAGCTACAGCGGTTCCCTGTCCAAGACCTTCCAGATCACCGCCCTCACCGCCTCCTATGTGACCACCGCCAAGATCAACTACCGCTCCGGCGCCGGCACCAAGTACGCTTCCAAGGGCAAAGTAGCCAAGGGCAAGCCGGTGGAAGTGGTCTATGGCTGGTATCAGACCGTCAGCGGGCAGAAGTGGTACAAGGTCAAGATCGGCGGCAAGTACTACTACATGATGGGCAAATATCTGACCCAGGAGACGCGGGTGAAGTACACCACCACCGTCAAGGCCACCTATCGTTCCGGCGCTGGCACCAAGTACGCCGTCAAGGGCACCCTGGCCAAGGGCAGTGCGGTGCAGATCGTCAAGGGCTGGAGCAAGAAGGCCAACGGGTACACCTGGTACAAGCTGCGCATCAAGAACAGCTACTACTACATCGCCTCCTCCAATCTGAAAAAGGCGGAGAAGGTGCGGATGCACAACACCAAATCCAAGGTCAACCTCCGTTCTGGCGCAGGCACCAACCATGCCATCGTTGCCACGCTGGCGGCTAAGACGCCGGTGGCCGTGGTCAGCGGTGGACAGAAAACGGTGGGAGATGAGACGTGGGAGATGGTGAAGGTCAACACCGACTACTACTATATTTTAGGGTCTTATTTGCAGAAATAACGGAGATCCCCCCACTTTTTACCGCCCTTCCCAAGATGGGAAGGGCGGTTTTCTTTCGCTTCGATAAATTTTTTAAGGTTTTATTAAGATTTTATTACGATTTGAAAAACCTTTTTGATTGCTTTTCCCCCTGAAATTGTGTTATAATAGGGAAATACACAGGGAAGGTTTCTGCTTTCTCTCACAAATTTCCATGATATAGGTGGTACACACGATGTTCTTCGACACCCATGCCCATTATGATGCCAGCTGGTTCGACAGCGATCGGGACGCACTCCTGTCCGCTCTGCCCCAATTCGGCATCGGTCTGATCGTCAATCCCGGCTGTGACCTGCCCTCCTCTCAGATGGCGGTGGAGCTGGCGCAGCGGTATGACCACGTCTACGCCGCAGTGGGCTTCCACCCCTCCGATCTGGAACACTTTACCCCAGACTCCATCCACCAGCTGCGCGTGCTGGCACAGGAGCCTAAGGTGGTGGCCATCGGGGAGATCGGGCTGGACTACTACTGGGAGAAGGATCCGGTGGCGCACCAGGTGCAGAAGCAGGCGCTGCGGCTGCAAATGGCGCTGGCACAGGAGCTGGATCTGCCGGTGATCTTCCATGACCGAGAGGCACACGGGGACAGTCTGGCCATCGTGCGGGAATTTCCCCAGGTGCGAGGGGTGTTCCACTGCTATTCCGGCAGTCTGGAGGACGCCAAAACCCTCATCCGCTTGGGCTGGAACCTGTCCTTTACCGGTTCCGTCACCTATAAAAACGCCAAAAAACTGCCCGAGGTAGCCGCTTGGGTTCCAGAGGATCGGTTTATGATTGAGACCGATTCCCCCTACCTCCTCCCTTACCCACGGGTCAAGGGGGAGAAGCGGAACGACTCCAGCAAGCTGCCTCGTATCGCCGCCAAGATCGCCGCCCTGCGGGGGCTGACTGAGGCGGAGGTAGAGCACCTCACCACGGAAAATGGCAAAGTCTTTTTCCGCCTGCCCTGAGGTGTGCTCCGGCACCGTGACCGATCCACCCTATGACACGCAAGTACCCACGCACACAACAACAGGAGGCCCCCATACATGAACTTGAAAAAGAAACTGACTTCTGCGCTCTCCCTGGTGCTGGTTCTGTCCATGCTGCTCAGCAGTGTGGCCATGGCCACTGACCTGGCCGATGCGGAAGCAGGTTCCGCCAGCAGTTCCTCCAGTGAACCGGTCGAGCCGACAGAACCTGTCGCCAACGATCCGGACGCATCCACCGAGGAACCGACGGAGCCTACCGAACCCACCGAGCCGACTACTCCGGAAGAACCCACTGTCGAACCCGCTGCGGATCCCGAGCCTGCGGTGATGACCGCCGCCAAGGGCTGGGCTGTGGGCGACAACGGAGAGTGGACGTACACCTACACCGGCCTGGACGGCAATGACGTGCTGGCCGGCGACCCCAAGACCTACCCCTCCGGCAAGGTTCAGGTGCTCTATGTGCCCGAACAGGCGTGCGCAGTCGGTGATACCACCGTCACCCGTACCGCTGGCTTCTACGCTTTCTCCAACGGCGTTTGGCTGAAGGACTACACGACCGTCACCGATGGCAAGGACAATCCCGTTCTGTTCAAGAGTGTGACGGAAGTGGAAATCAGACAGGACGGCAACGCCTATCAGCTGGAGAACGCCAAGTACACCGGCGAACGCCTGATGTCCTTCCAGGTCGCTGACGGCGAGAGCAAAGGTGAACTGTTCACCGGCCGCTGGAAGAACCCCAACAAGTACAACGTGCAGTATCGCTACAAGGACGGTGTGGTCTATACCGGCTACGGTCTGGGCACCGAAAAGATCCCCAACCTGTATTATTACTACAAGGGTCTGTATCAGAAGGTCACCGTCACCGTGAAGAAAAAGACCGTGGTGGTCTATGACGGCAAGAAGTCCCTGAGCAAGATCAAGTCCAACAACGGCTATCACCTGTTCGAGGGCAAGCTGTACTACGCTTCTGCCACTACCCTGAGCAAGAAAAAGACCTCCCCCTATGCCAGCCCTTTCACTGGCCGCTGGATCAACGAGGAGGACGGCGTCAAGCGCCGCTATGAAAAGGGCGTCCCCTACAACGGCTTTGGCCTGGGCACGGAAAAGACCCCTAACCTGTATTACTATGTAGACGGTCTGTATCAGAAGACCAAGGACAAACACGGCAAGGTCATCTACAACGGCCACAAGTCCAAGGAGGAGCTGGAAGCCTTCCTGGGCGACGGCAAGGTTTGGAACAAGAAGCTGTATGTGGCCACCGAGGCCACCCTGGTGGGCACCAAGACCCATCCCTACGCCACCCCCCTGACCGGCTACCGCATGGTCAACGGCAAGATGTACAAATACACCAAGGGCACCGGCGTCCTGTTCACCGGCGTCTACAACGGCACGGAATCCAGCCTGAAGAAGTACAAGGGGTACTATTTCTCCAAGGGTGAAGAAGTGAAGCCTGAGGATGGTTGGAAGACCGTTGGCGGCAAGCGTTATTACAACAGGAACGGCAAGCCGCTGGTGGGCTGGCACTATGTGAAGTGCAACGGCAGTACCTACTATTACTACTTCGACCAGAACGGTGCGCAGGTCAAGGATTTGTTCGCCCACTTCGGCAAGAGCTACCTGAAGAAGAAGATGGTGGTCAACGTCAACCGTCCCAACCACACGGTGGATATGCTGCTCTACAACTCCAAGACCAAGAAGTATGACATCCCCGCCAAGAGCTTCGTCACCACCACCCCTGAGGCGAATGCGCACTTCCAAACTGGCAGCTACAAGCTGACCTATCGCCGCCGTTGGTGGTCCTTCACCAATCCGGATTCCAAAAAGACCAGCTACTATCAGTACGCCACCCGTGTCCAGGGTACCTATGGCGCACTCATCCATTCCTCCCGCTACACTGCCAAGAGCGTGAAGGCGCTGGCATGGAAGACCTACAACAACCTGGGCGCCAACCGCTCCTACTACTGCATCCGCGTGCAGTGCGGCAACGCCAAGCTGATCTATGACTGCGTTGGCGCACAGGGCTCCGGCAAGGTGCTGTGCAAGTTCTCCAACAGCAAGACCAAGGGCCCCAACGGCAAGGTCACCATGGCCAACAGCGGCGGCAAGGTGAAGGCCGGCACTAAGATGGATCCCACCGACCCTGCTGCAAAAAAGAAGTAATCCACCCCAAGGAAACGCCTGGTCATGCAGCGTTTTCCTAAAACGACACCCCCACGGGCACGGAACCTGTGGGGGTGTTTTGCGTGAACGGTTTCCGGTCACTTGATGACGTCTGCGAACTGTCCGCCTACCAGGTCGCAGAGGGCTTGGGGGGACAGGATGACCTGCTCGCCGATCTTCCCAGCGGAGACGGCGATGACATCGTACTGGGTGGCGCTTTCGTGGAAGGTGGTGAAAAAGGGCTTCTTCATGCCCACGGGAGAACAGCCGCCCCGAACGTAGCCGGTGAGGGGGAGCAGTTCGGCCACATGGAGCATGGCAACGTGCTTCTCGCCCACTGCTTTGGCGGCCTTTTTCAAGTCCAATTCCGCCGCCACTGGAATGTCGAATACATAGTATTCCCCGCTGGCGCCTCGGGTCACCAGGGTCTTGAACACGCTCCCCGGCTCCTGCCCCAGGCTCTTGGCCACGGTCATACCGTCTACGGCCACCCCCTCCTCGTGGGGGTATTCTTTGGCGGTGTATGGAATCTTTTTCTGGTCTAGGATGCGCATGACATTGGTCTTTTTCTGCTTTTTTCCCACAGAAATCTCCTCCCTCGTTTTTGGGCTTTTTCCCATTATAGCAGACCAAAACCCCTGGCACAAGCAGTCACTTTTTATGTTCCTTCCATTGTAATTATGGGAGGAATTTGATATAATTTAAGTCAATCTTATTTTACATCTTTTCTGATTGGATGGGCGTCAACCGCTGGGGGATTGACGTCATTGAGGAAGCGACAAACATGAAATTTAAGAACTGGACTTTGACCCCCTGTAACCCAAACGCCGCTGCGGAACTGGAATCCGCCGGCATCCCGCCCCTCTCCGCCCTCGTCCTGGCCGCCCGCGGCTTTGACCAGGGAGCGCAGGCCAAGGAATTTTTGAGCTGCGCTATCTCCCGCCTCCATGACCCCATGACCATGAAGGGGATGCCGGAGGCGGTGGAGCGGATCCAACGCGCTTTGACCGCAGGAGAAACCATCTGCGTCTATGGCGACTATGATGTGGATGGCATCACCGCCACCTGTCTGCTCACTGACTACCTGCGCAGCCAAGGCGGCAGCGTCATCCCCTATGTGCCCGACCGCATCCGAGAGGGGTACTCCCTGAATCCGGAGACCATCGACTCCCTGGCGCAGCGTGGCGTGACCCTTATCATCACCGTGGACTGCGGCATCACCAACCTGGACGAAGTGACCCATGCCAGTGCGCTGGGTCTGGACGTGGTCATCACCGACCACCACGAGTGCAAGGAAATTTTGCCTGACGCCTGCGCCATCGTCAACCCCCATCAGCCCGACTGTTCCTACCCCTTCCAGGAGCTGGCCGGAGTAGGCGTGGCGCTGAAACTGGTGCTGGCGCTGGGCGGAGCGGAACGACAGGATGCGCTGCTGCTGGAATATGCGGATCTGGCTGCCATCGGCACGGTGGCGGACGTGATGCAGCTCACCGGCGAGAACCGCTCCATTGTGACCCTGGGGCTGAATCTCATCCCCACCACCCGACGGGTAGGGCTGACCATGCTGCTGAAGGAATCCCGTGTCAATGAAAAACCCATCACCGCCTCCTTTATCAGCTTTTCCCTGGCGCCCCGCATCAATGCGGCCGGCCGGATGGGCTGTCCCTTTTTGGCGGTGGATTTATTGCTCACCGATGATCCGCTGCTGGCGGCGGAGCTGGCGCAGAAGCTGTGCCAGCTGAACCGAGAGCGGCAGCTGGTGGAGCAGGACATCTTCAGCCAATGCACCACCCTGCTGGATCAGCGCCCCGCCCTGCGGGGCAGCGCCATCGTCTTGGCCGGTGAGAACTGGCATCAAGGCGTGGTGGGCATCGTGGCCTCTCGTCTGGCAGAGCGGTATGGGGTGCCCACGTTTATGATCTGCCTGGAGGGCGACCGTGGGAAAGGCTCCTGCCGCAGCAGCGGCGGGTTCCCGTTGTTCTCCGCCCTGGAACAGTGCAGTGACCTGCTGGAGGGCTTTGGCGGCCACGCCCAGGCGGCTGGCTTCACCATCACCGCCCAACAGATCCCCGCCTTCCGGCGCAAAATGTGCCAGCTGGCGGACGCTTATGCACCTTTGAAGGAGAGCGGCGGCGATCTGGCGCTGGACGCAGTGCTGCCCAATCAGCTGCTGACCCTGGAGAATGTGGCGGCGCTGGAAGCCTTAGAGCCCTTTGGCGCCGGCAATCCCCGCCCCACTTTTTTGGTCGAGCACGCCACCCTATTGAGCTACTCCTGTGTGGGCGGCGGACGACATACCCGAATGCAGGTGGACTGCGATGGGCTGATTTTGGACGCCATCTTTTTCTCCACCACCCCCCGCGCCGCCGGACTGCGCAGCGGAATGCGGCTGGACTTGGCCTGCTATCCCCAGGTGAACCAATTCCGCGGCTGCCGCACGGTGCAGCTGCTCATCACCGACATCCGGCGCGCCCTGTCGCCGGCCATGGTGGACTTGCGCATCTACCAGCGCTTTCGGGCAGGGGAAATGCTGAGCAATCAGGAGCTGCGGCGGCTGCTGCCCCAGCGGCAGGATTTTGTAGCCACCTGGCGCTATCTGGCGCACTACGCTGGGAAGGGGACGCTGACCGAACAGCCCCTGGCTCTGTCCAATCGCATTGCCCGCACCTTTGGCCTGCCCTGCGGCTGTTCTCGGACGCTGATCTGTCTGGACGTATTGCAGGAGCGGGGCCTGATCGACCTGGCCGCCGAGCCGGAGGTGCTGCGCATCACCCTGCGCCAGGTGGAGCAGAAAGTGGATCTGGATGACTCCTCCATTTTGCGGCAGCTGCGTCAGCTGTTGCAGGACTCTTAACACGATCTGCTCACACTTTACCGGAGTCCATTCCGGTCTATCACGCAAAAAGGAGGCGTTTTTATGGACCCTATGCTGCACTACTACAATGAACTGGAACGGCACGTGCTGTCCTATAATCCAGCTTTGGATAAAGCGCTTCTGTATAAGGCATACTGCTACGCCGCCAAAGCCCATGAAGGGCAGACCCGCAAGGACGGTTCCCCTTACATCACCCATCCTCTGGCGGTGGCCAATATTGTAGCTGACCTGAAGCTGGACACGGATTCGCTCTGTGCCGCTCTGCTCCATGACTGCATTGAGGACACCAAGAGCACCCACGAGGACATCAGCCGAGAATTCTCCCCTATCATTGCCGATCTGGTGGAAGGGGTCACCAAGCTGACGCGGATCAACTATGTGTCCATGGAGGAGAAGCAGATGGAAAATCTGCGCAAAATGCTCATGGCCATGAGCAAGGATATCCGCGTCATCCTAGTCAAGCTCTGCGACCGGCTGCACAATATGCGCACCATGCAGTACCAGACCCCCGCTAAACAGCGGGAGAAATCCAGAGAGACACTGGAGATCTACGCCCCCATCGCCCACCGGCTGGGGATGCAGCGCATCAAGTGGGAGCTGGAAGATCTCTCTCTCAAGTATCTTGACCCCATCGGCTATCAAGAGATCGAGGATGCCCTGGCCAAGCAGGAGCAGCGCAACAAGGAGTTCATGGTAGCTACCAAGGTGCGCATCCAACACCGGATGGAGGATGAGGGCATCCACTGCACCATCACCAGCCGCATCAAGCACATTTATTCCATCTATCGCAAGATGTTTGCCCAACAAAAGACGTTGGGGGAGATCTTTGACCTGTGTGCCTTCCGCGTCATCGTGGATGATATTCCCGATTGCTATAATGTGCTGGGACTGATCCATGATATGTATAACCCAGTTCCCGGCCGGTTCAAGGACTACATCTCCACCCCCAAGCCCAACCTGTACCAGTCCCTTCATACCACCGTCATCGGCACCGCCGGTATCCCCTTTGAGGTGCAAATCCGCACCTGGGAAATGCATGAAACGGCAGAATATGGCGTGGCGGCTCACTGGAAATACAAGGAGGGGCTGGCCAACTCTCAAGTCAGCGGCGAGAACACCTTTGAATGGGTGCGCCGTCTGCTGGAGAGCCAGGAGGATACGGATGCGGAGGAATTTGTCGGTTCCCTGAAGGTGGATCTGTTCTCCGACCAGGTTTTTGTGTTTACCCCCCAGGGGGAGGTGAAGGGGCTGCCCGCCGGCTCCACCCCCATCGACTTTGCCTACTCCATCCACTCTGCCGTGGGCAACCATATGACGGGCGCCAAGATCAACGGACGCATCGTGCCCTTTGAAACGAAGCTCTCCAATGGCGACATTGTGGAGATCCTCACCTCCAAATCTGCCAAAGGCCCCAGCCGAGACTGGATGAAGCTGTGCAAGAGCAACGAAGCTCGGAACAAGATTCGCCAGTGGTTTAAGAAGGAACGGCGGGCAGACAACATCATCCACGGCCGCTCCGCCTTTGAGAGCGAACTGAAGCGGGCAGGCTTCTCCATGACCATGATCTCCAGCGAGGAGAATCTGCCTCGGCTGCTGAAGAAGCTGCAATACAGCACGTTGGAGGATCTCTATGCCGCCATTGGCTACGGCGGGATGACCGCTTTGAAGGCAGTCAACCGCATCCGCAACGAGATTTTGCAGATCAACAAGGAGCGGAAGGAGCAGAACACCGTGCAGGAGCTGGTTTCTGCCGATGACCAGACCCAGACCATGCACATCAGAACCTCCCTCCCGCCTGACCCGCCTCCTGCCAAAAAACGTTACTCCAAGAATGGCATCATTGTGGACGGTCTGGACAACTGCCTGGTGAAATTCGCCAAGTGCTGCACCCCCGTCCCCGGGGATCCGGTGGTGGGCTTCATCACCCGTGGCTACGGCGTCTCCGTCCACCGGCAGGACTGCCCCAATGCTTCTCCGGAGAAACAGGCGGCGGAGAAGGGCCGCTGGGTTCCGGTGTCCTGGAGCACAGGGGATCTGGACGCCTATCAGACCACCTTGGAGTTGTCCGCCAAGGATCGCAGCAATCTGTTTCTGGATGTGGCAGCCACCTTGTCAGCGGCTAAAATCCGAGTGGACTCCATCACCGCCAAGGGCACGCCGGACGGGTTTGCCATCGTCACCGTCCTCATCAGCGTCCGAAATCGCGAGGAGCTGGATATGGTCACGAAAAAGCTCTCCTCCATTCGGGACGTGCTGGGCGTCCGGCGCGCCAAGGGGTGACCCCCCTGTCCCTCCCGCAAGCAAGTTTTGATACGAGAGGATTCCGAATCATGAACAACACGAAATTTTCCACCTTCCGGCAGTTTTTGGCCAGCTTCCTCTTTCTGACCGCAGGGGCTGTGTTAGCGGCCTTTGCACTGGAAGAATTTTTGGTTCCTGCCACCATTTTGGACGGCGGCATCGTGGGCGTCAGCATGATCATCAGTCAGCTGACCCCCATCGCCCTGGGGGTGCTCACCTTTGTGCTCAACATCCCCTTCCTCATCATCGGCACCAAGAATATGGGGCTGCGCTTCCTGGTCAGCGCCGGCTACTCCATGGCGCTTTTCTCCGTCCTCCTCTCCGTCTTTGCCGGACTCAAGCCCGCCACCTCCGAACCGCTCCTGGCAGTGGTGTTCGGCGGAGTGCTGCTGGGGGCTGGCATAGGGCTGGTGCTCCGCGGGGGCGGCTGCCTAGACGGGACGGAGACGGTGGCGCTGCTCATCAGCCGCAAGACCAACTTCTCCGTCGGTCAGATCGTCTTTTCCATCAACATCATCATCTACGCTGCCGCCGGTCTGCTCTTTGGCTGGGATCGGGCGCTGTATTCTCTGCTGACCTATTTTATCACCTTCAAGGTCATCGACATGGTGGAAAACGGCATGGAGGAGGCCAAATCGGTCATGATCATCACCCAGGACGGCACCGCCATGGCGGACACTATCTTCCAGCAGCTGGGGCGCACCTGCACCATTTTGGAGGGCACCGGCCTCATCAGCGGCAACAAGGCGGTGCTCTACTGCGTCATCACCCGTTTGGAGCTGCCCGCCATGCGGCGCATCATCCACAACGCCGACCAGTCCGCTTTTGTGACGGTTTCCGATGTGAGCGAGATCATCGGCAACCACATCAAGCAGCTGCCGCCTCAAGCGGACGCCGACAACAAACCAACCTAACGAGAAAGGACGTGTCAGTTCATGCGTGCTGTTGTCACCCGTGTCTCCTCCGCCTCCGTCACCATTGACGGAACAGTAAGCGGTCAGATCGGTACCGGTTATCTGGTGCTGTTGGGCATTGGCCCAGAGGATACCTCCGCCCAAGTCACTCGGCTGGCGGATAAGATCTGCCACCTGCGGGTATTTTCCGATGAAAACGGGAAAATGAATTTGGATCTGGAGGCGGTGGGCGGCGCTCTGCTGGTCATCAGCCAGTTCACCCTTTACGCCGACCTGAAATCCCGCCGCCCGGGCTTCTCCAAGGCGGCCAAGCCCGATGTGGCCATTCCCCTGTACGAGGAATTTTTAGACGCCTGCCGCAGCCGCGGCTTCCAGGTGGAGCACGGCCAGTTCGGAGCAGATATGCAGGTGGCGTCGGTAAATGACGGGCCAGTGACCCTGCTCTTTGACACGGACACCCTGTAGTTTCCCGCCTCCTATTTCGGCGGAACCGATACCAGTCAACAAGCAAAGAATGGAGGACCCAAACCCTATGTTTATCAAATCCTTTACCGTGGGCCCAGTGGCCACCAACTGTTATCTCGTGGCCGATGAGACGACCAAAAAAGGCGTAATCATTGATCCTGGCGACCAGGGAGAGCGCATCGCCCAATTCGCCAAGGAGAGCGGATACGACTTTGAAAAGATCCTGCTGACCCACGGCCATTGGGATCACACCAACGGCCTGGACGGGCTGGTGCCCAACTTAAATCGAAACATCCCTATCTACGTCCACGAGCTGGACTATCCCGGCCCCAACACCGGCTTTGGCAAGGCAGATCTGAGCGCTTTCAAGGATCAGATCCGCTTCTACAAGGACGGCGAGACGTTGGAGATGGGCGTGGAGACCATCATCGTCCTCCACACCCCCGGCCACACCCCTGGCAGTGTCACCCTGGCCATTGGGGACACCCTGTTCTGCGGCAGCTGCGGCCGTACCGATTTCCCCGGCAGCAGCCCCAAGGATATGATGGTCTCCCTGTGCTGTCTGGCGGTCATTGAGGGCAACTACAACGTCTACCCCGGCCACGACCGCATCACAACCCTGGACTTTGAGCGCAAAAACAATCCCTTTATGCGCTACGCCATGGAGAAGTTCGGCCGGAAGTAACCTGCGCCGTTCATCGCCCGACAGTCGCTGTCCCCACGCCGGGTACAGCGGCTGTTTCTCTGATTTCATCCACAGGAGCATCACACCCATGAAACTCTATCTTTCCGGCCACGAATACCGTTACGCCGTGGAACAGAGCCTGCTCACCCTGTTCCCTGACCAGCGTCCGGAGTATCCGGACGCAGACCCCAGCGCTGACGAGGACGCCGCCTGGTCTGCGCTGCAAATGCCCCACCAGGGGGAGGAGAACATCCGCGCCTCCGCCTGCATCCAGTACCAGGGACGGACTGCTACCGCCTTTTCTTGGTGTCCGGTGACAGAGCTGACCGGCGGTCTGGTCAACGATCGGGTGCTGCAGCGGCTCATCAAGCAGTCCTTTTACAAGGCTGCGGTGCAGCTGACCGGAAATGGGCTGCCTTGGGGGATGCTCACCGGCATCCGGCCGGCGAAGCTGGCCTCTCGGGCGCTGGAGGCTGGCATGAGTTCGGAGGAAGTGCATACCCTATTCTTGGACACTTATTTCGTCTCTCAGTCCCGCACGGAGCTGGCGCTGGACGCGGCTCAGGCGGGGTTGGCGGTGAAGCGGAGCCTGAAACCGGATGAGATCTCCCTCTACATCGGCATTCCCTTCTGCCCCACCCGCTGCGCCTATTGCAGCTTTGTCTCCGCTGACGTGCAGAAGGCGCTGAAGCTGGTGGAGCCCTATCTGGATGGACTGTGTCAGGAGATGGCGGCCAGCGCCGCATACCTCCGGCAGGCGGGGCTTTTTATCCGCACCATCTACATCGGCGGCGGCACCCCCACCACCCTGACCGCCCCCCAGCTGGAACGGCTGCTGACCCAGGTGGAGCAGTGCTTTGACCTGTCCCGGCTCACCGAGTACACGGTGGAGGCCGGCCGGCCGGACACCATCACGGCGGATAAACTGGCGGTGCTGAAGGCGCACCACGTTGACCGAGTGTCGGTCAACCCTCAGTCCATGGAGGACACCGTGCTGGAAGCCATGGGGCGCAGCCATACGGCAGCGGACATTTTGGACGCCTACGCCATCGTCCGGCAATCGGGGATCCCCATGGTGAATATGGACTTGATCGCCGGACTGCCCAAGGACAGCCTGGAAGGGTTCCAGTACACCTTGGAACAGGTGCTGGCGCTGGCGCCGGAGAACATCACGGTACACACCCTGGCGCTGAAAAAGGGCTCTCGGCTGGCCATGGAGCGGCAGGGACTGCCCTCCGGCGCAGAGACAGCCGCTATGCTGGAATACGCCTGGAAGCGGCTGCGGGAGGCAGGGTACCTGCCCTACTACCTGTACCGGCAGAAGTATATGTCCGGCGCATTGGAGAACATCGGCTGGTGCAAGCCTGGGTGCGAGGGCATCTACAACATCTGCATCATGGAGGAGCTGCACACCATCTTGGCTCTGGGCGGCGGCGGCTCCACCAAGCTCACCGATCCGGAGACGGGCAAGATCGTCCGCATCACCAATCCCAAATACCCCCACGTCTACCTGGAACGGGTGGAACAGGTATGCCAGAACAAGGCGGAGCTGGTGCCCTTCCACCTGGCTTTGCGGCAGCGAGCACGGGGAACATCTTGACGGCGGAAAGAAGGTTGGACTATGTCATATCAACTCAGCGAGATCAACCGGATGGCAGCTTGCGCTCCGGAGACGTTTCTGGCGGAAGCGGACGCTGCCTTTCAGGAGAAAATCTGCGCGGCGGCGGATAAGATTGCCAATAACCTGCGGCAAAGCCCCATCGTGCTCCTCTCCGGCCCCTCTGGGTCGGGGAAAACCACATCAGCCCTAAAGCTCGACCAGGAGCTGACGCGGCGGGGCATCCGCACCCACACCATCTCCATGGACAACTACTTCCGCCCCATCTCTCCGGAGTACACTCCACGGACATCCGACGGGTTATATGACCTGGAGTCTCCACTGTGCATGGACATGGACTTGCTCAACGAGCACTTTGACGCCCTGAATCGGGGAGAGGAGATCTGCGTTCCCTATTACGACTTCGCCCGAAACCTGCGGGACACCAGCCGGTGCCAACCCATCCGGCTGCAAAAGGATGAGGTGGTGGTGTTTGAAGGCATCCACGCCCTCAATGACGATCTGGGCGGCGCGCATCCGGAGGCGTTTAAAATCTACCTGTCCGCCCGCTCCAACATGATGGACGGATCGGAGACGGTGTTCAAGGGCACTTGGATCCGCCTGACCCGTCGGAGCGTCCGAGACATGAACTTCCGAGGCAGCGATGTGACCACCACCTTCGCCCTGTGGGCCAACGTGCGGCGGGGGGAGAAGCTGTACATTTCCCCCTACAAGTACCGTGCCAATCTGATCCTGGACACCGCCCTCCCCTACGAGATCTGCGTCTTTGGCCAGTACGCTCCCATCCTGCGGCAAGCGCTCCCCAAAGAAAACGTGCGGCATCGGGAGATGGGGCGGATGATCGACGCCTTCTCGCAGTTCGTACCCATTGACCCATCGCTGGTGGCGCCGGACTCCCTGATTCGAGAATTTATCGGGAACAGCGGAGCATAAGGGCGCAAAAAATCACCTTGGAGTCCTCCAAGGTGATTTTTTCATTCGGATCGATCAGAGCAGACCCTGAATCAGGATGACCAGGATGAGGATAGGCAGCACCCACTGGAAGTAGGGCTTGAGCCACCGCGGGAGCTTGGGGCCTCTCTCGCCCTTGTTGACTTCTGCCAGGTACTTGTCAAAGCCCCATCCCCACTTGCTCACGCAGAAGATCAGGAATACCAAGGAGCCGATGGGCAGGAGCAGGTTGCTGACCAGGAAATCTTCGCTGTCCAGCACGTCACGTCCGCCGATGAAGGTCAGATCGCTCCACAGGTTGTAGCCCAGGACGCAGGGCAGGCTGGCCACAGCCAGGAAGATGCCACTCAGGATGGCGGCCTTTTTGCGGCTCCAGCCGAAGGTGTCGATGCACACGGCCATGATGTTCTCAAACACCGCCAGAACGGTGGAGAAGCTGGCAAAGACCATGAACAGGAAGAACAGGGCGCCCCACAG
>ERZ857965.1186-NODE-1186-length-28314-cov-5.337061_pt1 | contig 28314 bp, 29 predicted proteins | sample MGYA00519758_ERZ857965 | MGnify/ENA primary metagenome ERZ857965 (study PRJEB31778, sample SAMEA3449381) | human gut metagenome | biome: human gut; feature: human-associated habitat; material: faeces | place: United Kingdom | collected 2010/2012 ... | reverse complement strand
ACCTTTTCTTCGTACTGGTCGAAAAGCTCCAGCACTTCCTGCGGGGTGCGGTTGCGGGTGAGGCGGTCGATGTAGTGGCCGATGGAGGCGTTGAGGGCGCGGAGGGACTTGTTCAGCGCCTCAAGGTCGCCGGCTACCTCCCGCAGGACATTCTCGTAGGGGCTCTTCTCTTCGCCCACGTTCTGCAAAAGCTGCCACGCCTTGTAGAGCTTGCCGGTGTAGGTGACGACCCGGGGGTTCAGGATCTCTTCCAGCGCTTCGAGAAGCGGCGTCACCTCCGGCACAAAGGCCAGCGCAGGCTCTTCTTCGTAGCTGCCGGGCTGTTCGGCCAGCCAGCCGGTGCGCCGCAGCCGCAGCAGAAAGCCCAGCGCCAGCGTGTGGGGGTCGCGGGTGGGTTGCTCGGCCTCATCGCCCGCGTCGTCGGCGTCCAGTGCCAGAGGCTTTGCCAGCGCGGCGAAGTAATCCTCGGCCCGGGATACGGCCTCGGCCCGCAGGATGCTGTAATCTGCCGTGTGGCGGCACTCCTCCCACAGCAAGAGCAGCAGCTCTGCATAAAATGCCCGGTTCGGCCCCGCCAGCGGCCGGAACAGCCGCGGGCTGACCAGTTCAAACAACTGCATCCGTATGCCCCTTTCGTTCGGTAAATATCGACTTCTATTGTACCACAGTTGACAGGGATTTGCACCCCGCCGGGAAATAAAAACACGGGCCGGCAAAGCGGTATAAAACCCCTTTGCCGGCCCGTGCGGCGCTCCCTTATTCCCAGGCCCGGCGGCAATGCCGCACAAAAGCCTGACAATGATTGATTCGATGATAGCACGACTTTGGCATTCTGTCAACCAAATTGCTGAAAAAAGAAGAAAGTGTGAAAGGATTTCTCCAATCTTTTCCTGAAATTACACACATTTTCCACGAATTTGTGATAGCCTTAAATACAGAAGAACTCCCCGATAATGTACTCGTTCGAAATACAAAGCAGAACTACTCCTGATAGATGCACAACAGCCCCCCGGAATGCAGGACTCCGGGGGGCTTCGTGTTTATAAGAGGCGTTTACCAGCAGCCGCGCACCCGGAAATCCCGCTCCCATGGGTCAGGGGCGAGGTCGCGCTGGCGGAGCGAGGTGATCTGGATATAGTCGCTTTTCTGGATCATGGCGAACAGGGAGATGAACTTGTCCGGGTCGCCCTGCACTTCCAGCGTTACGCTGCCGTCATCCTCGTTCTGCACCCAGCCGGTCAGGTCAAGGGTCTGCGCGGCGTACCGCGCCCGGTAGCGAAAACCTACCCCCTGCACCTGTCCGGTGATGATGTAGCGCCGCCGCTCCGTGCCTTCCGGCAGCGCGGGCGGGGTGCGATCTTTTTTGGAAAGAAAATCAAACACAGCAGTGTCCCTTTACAGCTCCTGATAAGCGGTCATCAGGGCGGGGATGAACTGCTTTTTGCGGCTCACCACGCCGGGCAGCGTCCAGCTGCCGTCCTCTGCCGGGTGGGTGTCGAACCCGTCGGCCAGCACCTCGGCGGCATAGCGTCCGTCGCTGATGACCACGCTCTCCTCCTTGGGCACGTCGGTGAGCAGCATGTAGATGTCCTCCACATTCTGCTTGTTGCGGGCCTCTTCCAGATAGGGGCGCAGCAGATTTTCGGCGGCCAGCAGGTTCTTGCGGGTCATGTAGCTGCCCTGCGCCACGCCAAAGCGGATATCGCCGCACATGAACACCTTGAAGTCCTGCAGGAACACCTCTTCGGCGGTCTTGCCGTCCAGCTTTTCACCGGCCTCGAACATCTCATTGGCAAACTCGTCGATGTCCACCCCGGCAATGCCGGCCAGACGGTTGGCCGCGTTCACATCCACTGCGGTGCAGGTGGGGCTGCGGAAAGCCAGTGTGTCGGACAGGATGGCGGCCAGCAGCAGGCCTGCGGTCTGGGACGGGATCTCCACGTCGTTCTCGTCGTACATCTGGGTGATGATGGTGGCCGTGCAGCCCACCGGCTGGTTGCGGAAGTACACCGGGCCGCTGGTCTCCAGGCTGCCGATGCGGTGGTGGTCGATGATCTCCAGGATCTCAGCCTGGTCAAAGCCCTCCACGGCCTGGGTGGCCTCGTTGTGGTCCACCAGGATGATGCGGCGTTTTTGCAGATTGATGATGTTCCGGCGGCTGACCATGCCGCAGTATTTGCCGTCCTCGTCCAGGATGGGGAAATAGCGGTGGCGCACCTTGGCCATCACGCGGGTGACGTCTGCCACCGGGGTGACGAGGGTGAACTTCATGATGTCGCTGCGGGTCATATAGTAGGAGATGGGAGCGCACTGGCTGATCAGCTTACCGGCGGCGTAGGTGTCCACCGGGGCCGACATGATGGCCACGCCCATTTCCTCGGCAATGCGCTGGATGGTGCGGCCCACCTTGGAGCCGTTGCAGATGATGAGCAGCGACGCTTCTTTTTCAATGGCGCACAGCTGGCTTTCATAGCGGTTGGTCAGGATGACGATGTCGCCTTTTTCCACGGTATTTTCCAGCATTTCGGGCGTGGCGGTGCCGATGCGGATGTGGCCGGTGGTGCACACGTCGTCCTCGCGGCCCACCACCATGGTGCCGCCCAGCGTTTCCAGAATATTGCGGTAGGTGGTCTGGCTCTTGGCCAGGATGCCGGTGTCGAACACGTCCATGTTGGCGGTGGCAATGTCCTTGACCGTGATCACGCCCTCCAGCTCGTTGTCCGGGCTGGTGACCGGCAGGGTGTCGATCTGCTTGTCGCGCATGATCTCCCATGCTTTGCGCAGGCTGGTGGTGCCGGGGATGCCGGGCATCTCGCGGTAATCCACATCGCGGATCTTGGGGTTCACGTCGGTGCACATGCGCGGCGGCTTGACCCCGAACTTTTTGAGCACGAATTCGGTCTCCTGGTTCATCTTGCCGGCGCGGCGGGCCTCGCAGACAAGATCGCTGGTCTTGTTTTTCAGCTCTGCATAGGCAATGGCCGAGCAGATGGAGTCGGTGTCCGGGTTGCGGTGCCCGATGACCACGACTTTATGGGCTGTTTTGGGCATAATTCTCCCCCTTTTTCGGGTCTGCTTCTTATCATGTTGTACGGCCGTGTGCTCCCTGCACGAACACACAGGCTGTGGATTTATTTTAGCACAATTATCTGCGGGGGTAAAGTAGAGCAAACGCACCCAGCTTCATTCTTTTTTTTCATTTCTTGTATACAACGTCTTGTAATTCTGCGCCATCCGCTGTATGATAAAGGGGTCTGAATCAAGTTCCTTTCATCCTGCGGAGGTTTTCCATGTCAACCACCCAAAAACCAATCAACCCGCTCTTCACCCGGCAGGCGCTGGTGGCACTGCTGCTGCCGCTCATCGCCGAGCAGGCCCTGAGCGTGACCATCGGCCTGGCCGACACCCTGATGGTGTCCTCGGTGGGCGAGGCCGCCGTGTCCGGCGTGAGCCTGGTAGACAGCTTCAACACCCTGATGATCCAGGTGATGAGCGCCCTTGCCACCGGCGGTGCCGTGGTCACCAGTCAGTACATCGGTCACCGGGAGCCCAAAAACGCCAAGGCCGCCGCCGCACAGATCCTGTTTGTACTGGCCAGCTTCAGCCTGGTGGTGGCCGCCGTGGTCGTAGTGGGCCGCCACGCCATCCTGCGGGGCATCTTCGGCTCCATTGACGCCGACGTGATGCGCTACGCTGAGACTTACTTCCTGCTCTCGGCGCTGAGCTACCCCTTCATCGGCCTGTACAACGCCGGTGCGGCGCTGTTCCGGGCGCAGGGCAACAGCAAGATCAGCATGCTGTCCAGCCTGGTGATGAACGTGATCAACATCGGCGGCAACGCGGTGCTGATCTACGGCTTTGGCATGGGGGTGCTGGGTGCAGCCCTGGCCAGCCTGGTGTCCCGTGCCGTGGCCTGCGTGGTGGTGCTGTGGCTGCTGCAGCGGCCCGGCTGCGCCCTCCGGGTGGAGGGCCTGAAGGCCCTGGCCCCCAACGGCGGCCTCATCCGCCGCATCCTGCGGGTGGGCATTCCCGCCGGCATCGAGAACGGCATGTTCCAGATCGGCAAGCTGTCGGTGTCCAGCCTTACCTCTACCCTGGGCACGGCGGCCATTGCCGCCAACGCCGTGGCCAACACCGCCTCCACCTTTTTGAACATCCCGGCCAACGCCGTGGGCATGGCCGCCCTGACCGTGGTGGGCCAGTGCCTTGGCGCCGGGGAGAAGGAGCAGGCCGTGTACTACTCCCGCCGCCTGCTGCTCACCGCCTACTGCGGTGCCTGGGTCATGAACCTTTCTGCCTTCCTGTTTGCCAACCGGTTCGTCATTTCCCTGTTCAACCTCTCGCCGGAGGCACAGACCATGGCCCTGCAGGTGATGGTGTGGTTCAACTTTGTGTCCCTGTTCTTCTGGCCGTCCAGCTTCACCCTGCCCAACATCCTGCGCGCCGCCGGCGACGCCCGGTTTACCATGGCCGTGAGCATCCTTTCCATGTGGGTGTTCCGGGTGGGCTTCTGCTATGTGATGGTGCTGGGCTTCCACGGCCGTCTGCTCTCCATCTGGATGGGCATGTTCCTGGACTGGGTGTTCCGCTCGCTGTGCTTCTTCGTGCGCTTTGCACGGGGCCGGTGGATGGAACAGAGCGTCATCTGACCCCCTGTGTTTTCCAAGCCGTCTGCACCCTTTGCGGGGTGCGGGCGGTTTTTCTTTTTTTGCCCTGTGCAAGAAAACGCCGCGCTGGATCGTATTGTAGTCAGAAGGTTCTTTTGGGTGCCAATTTTACGCAGATTCTACAAATAAATCGTTCGTTTTTTGACAAAGTTGTCACCTTTCCTTCTTGTTTTCGCAACAACGTGGGCGTATAATCTTTGAATGCTAAGAGTTTGCCCTGTCGCAAAAAGGAGGCTTTTTCCCATGAAACGCAACTGGTTTGCACGCCACCCCATCGGGTTCATGGCGCTGTATTTTCTGCTGTATCTGTCCGCTTTCAACTTTCTGGAGACGCAGATCTCCATGCCCCGTGTCCTGCTGGTGCACTGCCGGCTGGACGATCTGATCCCCTTCTGCAAATACGCCATCCTGCCCTACTTTGCATGGTTCGCATGGATCCCCTTCACCCTGTTCTACCTGCTGTGGAAGGCCCCGCGCGAGGACTTCTGGCGGCTGTGCCTGCCGCTGTTCGGCGGTATGACCATCGCACTGGCCTGCTATGTGATCCTGCCCACCGGGCTGGACCTGCGCCCCTACTATGTGCCGGGCACCGATCTTTTTGCCCGTGCCGTTCGGATGCTGTACCGCACCGACACTGCCACCAACGTGTGCCCGTCCATCCATGTGTTCAACTCGGTGACCCTGATGCTGGCCTACCACCGCTGCCGCCTGTTTGAGGAGCCCCGCCGCCGCTGGATGCGTCCGGCTGCCGATGTGCTGTGCTTCTCCATCGTGTGTTCCACCATGCTGCTCAAGCAGCACAGCTGCATCGACGTGGTGCTGGGTGCCCTGCTGGCACTGGTGCTGGATGCCCTGTTCAACCGCGCCGCTGAGCGCAGCGAACAGCCGCAGATCTGGCACGCTTAAACGGATCCCTTCAGAATGCCCCGCCCGGAAACCGCCGGGCAGTGACCCACAAAGCAAAAGGGCGGCAGCGCACCGAAAACGTGCGCTTCCGCCCTTTGTTGTAGTTTGATTCAGAACAGCCCCTCCGGCAGGCAGACGTCCTGCTTGGGAACCTTTGCCCAGGAAAAACCTGGGATGAGGCTTTCCGGCGTGCAGGGCGCCGGTTCCGGCTGCAGGCCGTAGGCATAGGCCAGCTTGCCCACGATCTCCTGCGCGGTGTATTTTTCCCGCAGGTTCTCCAGGCTCTGGTCCCCGTCCCGCTTGGACAGCCGCCGCCCGTCCGGGGCCAGCAGCAGCGGGCAGTGGGCAAAGGTTGGAGCCTGCAGGCCCAGCAGACGGTACAGGTACAGCTGCCGCGCCGTGGAGGACAGCAGGTCCGACCCGCGCACCACCTCGGTGACCCCCATGCGGGCATCGTCCACCACCACGGCCAGCTGATAGGCGAACACGCCGTCCGCCCGGCGCAGGTAAAAGTCGCCGCAGTCCCGCAGCAAGTTCTCCGTGTGGGGGCCCATGCAGCCGTCCAAAAAGGTGATTTCCTCGTCCGGCACCCGCACCCGGTAGGCCGGGGCCTTCTTTTTGCGCTTTTCGGCGATCTGGGCGGCGGTCAGGTCCCGGCAGGTGCCGGGATAGATGACGTTGCCGTCCGAGGTGTGGGGCGCACTGGCCGCGTGCAGCTGGGCGCGGGAACAGAAGCAGGGGTACACAAGGCCCTGCGCTTCCAGCTTTTTGTACTGCCCGGTGTAGATGTCCGCGCATTCGCTCTGGTAGTAAGGCCCGTGGGGGCCGCCGGTGCTGCCGCCCTCGTCCCACACAAGACCCAGCCATGCAAGGTCCTGCTCCAGCAGGTCCGCGTAAATGCGCGGGCAGCGCTCGGCGTCCAGATCCTCGATGCGCAGCACGATGCGGCCGCCCTGGCTTTTGGCACTGAGCCAGGCCAGCAGGCTGCAGGCCAGATTGCCCAGATGCAGCCGCCCGCTGGGGCTGGGCGCAAAGCGCCCGACCACAGCCCCGCTCACAGGCCCAGCTTCCACTGCCCATCCTCCGGCTGGAAGATGGGGGTGTTGTAGTAGGCAGCGCAGGCATTGGCCAGATATTCCGCATCCTTGCAGCTGGCCGTTTCCATCGCCGAGTGCATGGCCAGCTGGCCCACGCCAATATCCACCATGGGCATCAGGATCTGGCGGCCCAGCAGGTTGCCCAGGGTGCTGCCGCCCGCCACATCGGCACGGTTGGCAAAGGTCTGCACCGGCACCCCGGCCTTTTCGCAGATGGCGGTAAAGGCGGCACCGGTCAGGCCGCTGGTGGTGTAGGTCTGGCGGGCATTGTACTTGAGGATGACGCCGCCGCCCATGTTCACCGGCAGCTTCTGGTCGCTCTTTTCCGGGTGGTTGGGATGGATGGCGTGGCCGTTGTCGGCGCTGAGCAGCAGGCAGTTGGTGCGGGCGCGGATGCTCTGTTCCTTCGTCACACCAAGGCTCTCCTCAATGCGGGCCAGCACATCGCTCATCAGGCTGCCCTGTGCGCCCTGCCGGCTGGAAGAGCCCACTTCCTCGTTGTCGAACATCACCCAGATGTCGCCGCGGCCCGCTTCCTCACCGCGCCCCTGCAGGAAACCATACAGGGTGGCATAGGCACATTCCAGGTCGTCGATGCGGCCGGACATGAAATATTCGCCCTGCAGGCCCACACGCTGGGCCTTTTCGGTGATGCAGAGCACCAGGTCGGTGGCCAGGATGTCCTCTGCCTTTCCCCCGGCTTCGGCGGCAAGGGTGTCCTTCAGGCTGCCGCCCTCGGCCCCGAAGATGGGCTGCAGGTCCACCTGCGGGTTGTAGTTCAGGCCGGTGTTGGCCTCCCGGTTGAAGTGGATGCACAGGTTCGGGATGCAGGCCAGTGCCCGCTCCGGGTGTACCAGACGGCTCTCCACGCCATCGGCGGTGCGCACCAGCAGGCGGCCTGCCACGCTCAGGGGCCGGTCGAACCAGGTGGACATCAGCATGCCGCCATAGCCCTCCACCTCGGCGCGGGCAAAGCCGTGGTCAGCTCCGTCCAGCGTCTTGATGCGCCAGGTGGGCGAGTCGCTGTGGCTGGCTGCGGCGTGCCAGCCGATGAGCGGGCCTTTGGGCATCCGCCAGGCCAGAATGGCCGAGCCGTTGCGGGTGGTGTAGTATTTGCCGCCGGGCACAAGGTGCCATGCTGCGCTCTCCGGGCAGTTCCGGTAGCCCTCGGCTTCCAGAATGGCCGCGGCGGCCGCCGTAGAGTGGAACGCGCTGACACCGGCGTTCAGAAACGCAAACAGATCTTCCATGGAAAATGCTTTGCTTTGCATGGGGATGCTTCCTTTCGCTTTTACTGGTTCTATTCATTATAAGCCCTTGCTCTGCAAAGGTCAATGCGTACAAAAAAGCCGCCGCAGGCGGCAATGCCTGCGGCGGCGGGAAAGCCGGCTGCTCAGTGCAGCTCCGGCCAGTAGCCCTTGTTGGCTTCGATCATATCGTCCAGAATGGCCTTGGCAACGTTCATGCTGGGCACAGTCTTATTCAGGGTAAAGGCCTGCAATACCTTCTCGTAGCTGCCTTCCACGCAGCCCTCCACCAGCAGCTTTTCGCTGTTGAGCTGCTGCATCATCAGACCCTGCTGGAACAGCGGGATGTTGTCCCGGGCAATGACTTCCGGGCCGTTCTTGCCGATGTAGGCGGGCAGTTCCACCATTGCGTCATAGGGCATATTGGGGATCGCGCCGCGGTTCTCGGTGATGATGAGGAAGCGTGCCTTGGTGTCGTTCTTCAGCGCAGCGGAAAGATCTGCGATCCAGTCGCCGTGGCTGCCGGCATAGAAGGTGTTGGCGTCCACCTCGCCGGTCTTGAGGTAGTGGTCGATGCCGTCGAACAGGTTCTTTTCGCGGGTCTCCTCCACCTCGTTGGCGCGGGTGTGGTTCGGGTCCGAATGCTCCACGAACTCCTTGGCCTGCAGATAGTAGTTCAGGTAGGTATTGGGCAGGTACTCCGGGAAGTTTTCCATGATCTCGTACTCGCCCTTCCACACATAGTACCAGCTGCCCTTGGTGTGGCGGTTCTGGCTGGCGGAGGAAGTCAGAGCACCCATGCCCTTGAGGTAGCTTTCCGGCAGAAGGATCTGGTTCTCCTTGATGTAGGCGCGCAGCTTGGGCATCAGATCCTCGCCGCGGTACTGGATGGAGGTGAACCAGCCGAAGTGGTTCAGACCAAAGTAATCGTAAACGATCTCCTTCTTGTTCTGGATGCCCATGGCAGCCGCCACCACGTCAATGATGGCGATGGGCATATCGCAGATGTTGATGATCCGTGCCTTCGGGCGCAGCTTGCGGCAGGCTTCGGATACGATGGCGGCGGGGTTGGAGTAGTTCAGGATCCAATAGTCCTTCTTGGCATACTTTTCCACATCGTCGATCAGCTTGATCATGGGGAAGATGGTGCGCATTCCGTAGGCCATGCCGCCGCAGCCGCAGGTCTCCTGTCCTACGCAGCCGTGGCGCAGGGGAATCTTTTCGTCCTGCTCCCGCATGGCGTAGCCGCCCACGCGCATCTGGGCAAACACAAAAGAGGCATCCGTGTAAGCCTGCTGCACATCGGTGGTGACCACCAGCTTGATGTCGGTATTCAGTTCCTTGTGCAGGACCCAGTCCACCACAACGGCAACCTTGTCCTGCCGCTCCTTGTTGATATCGAACAGACGGATCTCGTCCACTTCCAGTTCTTCCCGGCGCAGGGCGATGGATTTGACGATACCGGCGGTAAAAGTACTACCGCCGCCAGCAATGGTAATGACCATAGTATAAACACTCCTTTTGTATTTCAGGTTTGCCCGGCGCATTCCGCCGGGGCACGGTAAAACGATTTACTGGTTTTCCAGCTGTGCCTCCACGGCACGCTTGATATCGGCTACCTGCAGACCGTAAACGATCTGGATATCGGTTCCTTTTTTCACGATGCCGCTGTTCGGCAGCCGGTTGATGCTTTCCTCGTTGAGCTTTGCGGGGTCCTTGATGTTTACCCGCAGGCGGGTGAAGCAGTTGTCCACCGACAGGATGTTCTCCTTGCCGCCCAGACCATCAATGACGCACTGCACCTCGGCAGCGTTCTTCACGCTTGCCTTTTTGGCGGGTGCTGCGCTCCCCGCGGTCTCGGTGCTCACCTTTTCCCGGCCGGGGGTGTGGATGTTAAAGGTCTTGATCAGCAGGGTGAACACCACAAAGTACACGGCGATCTGGCACAGCGCCAGCAGGTACAGGATGGGATAGTTGGTCTTATCTGCACCGGCAGAAAGGTTCATCAGCACCGAGCCAAGGAGGTTGGTGGTAAAGCCGGTGACATGGAAGGTGTGCAGCAGCACGATGAACAGACCGGAGATGCAGGCGTGTGCCACCCACAGGATGGGGGCAGAGAAGCAGAACATGAAGTCCAGCGGCTCGGTGATGGAAGCCAGAGAGGCGGTAAACGCCAGCGGCACCAGAACGGCAGCGGTCTTTTTGCGGTTTTCCTTGCGGGCACAGAAGATGAAGGCCGCCACGATGCCAAAGTAGCCGAAGGTCTTGGTAAAGCCGGTGTACATCCACACAATGCCGTCCGAGAAGGGCAGACCCATGCTGTACTCCATCATCATTACGATATAGGAGCCGGTGTAGGTGGCATCGCCCACGGTCAGGCTGTTGCCCAGTGCAGAGAACTGGAAGGGGGTGTAGATGAGGTGGTGCAGGCCGGTGGGGATGAGGAAACGCTCCAAAAAGCCGTACAGGAACAGGCCGAAGTTGCCGGATGTGGCGATCAGATCGGTCAGTGCGCTGATGACGTTCTGCACCGGCGGCCAGAAGAAGCAGGAACCAAAGCCGAACAGGATGGAAAAGACCACCATGCAGGTAAAGGACCAGCGGTTGCCGGAGTAGATCTGGGTGATGATGCCCTTGAACTGCTTTTCACAGGTGCGGTTGTACACCCAGCCGCAGACCAGACCCAGCAGGATGCCGCCGAACACGCCCATATCCACCGTCTGGATGCCGAACACGGTGGACTGACCGGTGCCGTACAGACCCACCATAGGATCAGCCTCGGCCAGCATGCCCAGCTGGGTCAGCGTGACGTTGCCGGCGGTCAGGTACATAAAGTAGCTCATCAGGCCGATGATGGCAGCCTGCTGCTTGTTCTTTTTGGCAAGCGCCGCTGCGATGCCCACGCAGAACATCAGGCTGAGGTTGTTGATGATGACCATGATGCAGTTGTAGATCAGCTGTCCCAGCAGCTTGATGGGGGTCCACTGCAGAACGGGGATCATCGCACTAAGGCTTGTGCTGGTAAGCAATGCGCCCAGCACAAGGATCAGGCCTGCTGCCGAGATATACGACAGCGGTGAGAGCATGGCTTTGGAGAACTTTTCCAAGCCATTCATGACTTTTTCTTTCATCGTGTAATACTCCTCACTTTTTGACTTGACTGTTTTTGGGGATGATTTCTATTCCGCAGGGCTTCCGGACGCCCTGTTGAAGCGTTTTATCCTATGGTGTGTCTGAAAAGTCGAAAATTTAGTCTATTTCTACAAGCACAGCCGGATTTTGCGTTAAACAGCCTTGAAATCCACAAAGGATTCCTGCGGCTGTTTGCCTTAAATCCCGCTTGTGCTTGCGAAATATTCGTCATTTTCTTTGTTTTCAGATACACCTTACGATCTTGGTCAGGTGGATGAGCAGATAGACCTGCTCCTGATGATCCAGCTCGTAATCAAATTCCTGACGCAGATAGGCATTGATGCGCTGTAAGCACACCTCGTTGCGGCTGTCGTGCTGCAAAAGCACCGTGTACATGGATTCCAGCCCGGCGTCCTGCCACGGGGTGTGCCGCAGGATGCGCGCCGCCAGAAACTTGAGGTGCACGGTCAGGCGGATGGTCTCGAGACTCTCTTCCTCAAAGGTACAATGATAGGTATCGCAGATGATCTCCTTGACCGCCATGACGAATTTTACGGTATCATAAGCCAGCGCACCGTCCGCCGCACCGGCTACCAGATGCAGGGCAATGTAGCCCGCTTCGTCCTCCGGCAGCTGTACGCCGCAGAACTGCCGGACAAGCTCCAGTGCCCTTTGCCCCACCGCGTACTCCTTCGGGTACAGCATTCGGGTCTCCGAGGGCATGAGGTTGGGCAGAAAGGTGCCCTTTTCCACACGTTCCAGCGCAAAGCTGATGTGATCCACCAGCGAGATGGTGCTTTTGCTGCTGAGCAGGATGCCCTGCTCTTCTGCCGCCAGCGAGATGCGCTCGGCGGCCTGCATCACCTGCGGGGTAACGTTATCCAGCATCTTGAGGAACTTGGTCTGCAATTCGTTCTGCACATAGTACACCTTGGAAACACGGTTTTTGTCGATCACGTCCCCCGGGCGGCGGCCAAACCCAAGCCCGTTGCCCACGAGAATGGCTTCCCTGCCGTCCGGCATGACCACCGACACCGCATTGTTATTGAATACCTTTACAGCCTGCATCGCCGCACTCCTCCGCTTCCATGCCGCAGCTTTTGTGAAAAAGAAAAAGGGCACAAGAACCAAAGGGATGCCATTGCCTCATTCCCTCTGATGCTCATGCCTGATCGAACAGTTACACGCACTGATAAATTCAATTGTCTGCTTTGATTATACGAGCCAGCACAGAAAACGTCAATGCGTTGAACTGTCCGAAATTCAAGCCGCATTTTTGTATATCCTGCACAGGTCTGCTTGAAATTCGTCCTGCGCGGAACGATTGACAACGCCGGGCCCACAACGTATACTTAGGGTGTATCATTCCTGCAGCTCCGGCCCACCGCCGGGGCAAGACCAACGGAGGATCGACTTATGAAATTGAAATATATCCGTCCTTTGGCTCTGGCACTGTGCGCAGTGCTGCTGTGCAGCCTGTTCACGGCATGTTCCGGCACATCTTCCTCCAGCGAGCAGCCTTCCAGCGCTGCGTCCGCTGCATCGGACAGCGCGTCTGCATCGGCATCCACGTCCGACAGCGCCCTGCCGGACTCCACCACCCAGGCCAACACTGGCAGCCTGAACCCCGGCAACTTTGACGAGAACTCGGTGTTCTCCATCACCGGCACCACCGACGCCTTTGCGCCCTGCCTGGGCTGGGGCCCCGGCGTTTCCGGCTGCTCGCTCAAGTCGGTGATCGCGGCTGCCTCGCTGCTGCAGTGGGCCGAGAGCGCACACCTCTCTTCCCGCACGCCGGAGGCCATCCAGGACGCCTTCTACGACTGGTACGACAGCCTGTCCTCCGCCGATCAGGAGAACTTTGCCGAGGCCTGGACCATGATCGAGCCGGACGCACTGAGCCTGCTCAGCGACAAGGAGAGCATGACCGACCGCATCACGGACGCTGGCCTGGACCCGGACACCCTGCCCGGCTGTACCCTGAAGAACTGGCAGGCCCTGCAGAACGTGCTGGACTCCTGCGTGCCCGCTGTGAACGGCGAAGAGTAAACGTTATCCCCCTGCATTGCAAAAGGCGCTGACCGCGTGCGGTCAGCGCCTTTGTTGTTTTTGCGTTTATACCTTTTTCAGCACATACTGGCGGGTGCCCATGCCCACCTTTTCTGCCTGGTCCAGGGTGGCCTTCCACTCGATGTTGGGGTTCGAGTCCTTGAAGTTGTCGTGGTAGCAATTCCAGCCGGGCTTTGCCAGGTTGCCGCTGAGTTGGCTGTTGGGCAGGGGGGCTGCTGCCAGGCAGGCGTCGGCGCAGGCCTGGTCCAGGGCCACCGGGTCAAAGGAGGCAAACATCCCGATATCCGGCAGGATGGGGGTGTCGTTCTCCCCGTGGCAGTCACAGTTGGGGCTGATGTCCTGCACCAGTGCCACATGGAAGCAGGGGCGGCCATGGCAGACCGCAGCGGCGTACTCAGCCATCTTCCGGTCCAGCTCCTCGTTGGCGCATTCGTTGGGGGAATACACGGCGTCAAAGCTGCAGGCACCGATGCAGCGGCCGCAGCCCTTGCACTTGTCGTAGTCGATGACAGCCTTGTTCTGCTGGTTGTAGGTAATGGCGTCGGAGCCGCACTCCTTGGCGCAGCGGTGGCAGCCCCGGCACAGGCTCTCCTGCACTGCAGGCTTGCCGGCGGCGTGCTGCTCCATCTTGCCGGCCCGGGAGCCGCAGCCCATGCCGATGTTCTTGATGGCTCCCCCAAAGCCGGTGGACTCGTGGCCCTTAAAGTGGGTCAGGCTGATGAACACGTCGGCGTCCATAATGGCCCGGCCGATCTTGGCAGTCTTGCAGTATTCGCCGTTGGGCACCGGCACCTCCACCTCATCGGTGCCGCGCAGGCCGTCGGCGATGAGCACCTGACAGCCGGTGGTCATGGGCCAGAAGCCGTTGAGCTGGGCGCAGGTCAGGTGTTCCAGCGCGTTTTTGCGGCTGCCGGGGTACAGGGTGTTGCAGTCGGTCAAAAAGGGCATACCACCCTGCTCCTTGCACAGGTCGGCCACCACCTTGGCGTAGTTGGGCCGCAGAAAGGCCAGGTTGCCCAGCTCACCAAAGTGCATTTTGATGGCTACGAACTTGCCCTCCATGTCCAGCTGACGGATCCCGGCCGCCAGGCACAGGCGGCGGAGCTTTTCCAGCAGGCTGGTGCCCACGGGACAGCGGAAATCGGTATAATAAACGTTGGATGCTTCCATTGCGTTTTCCTCCCTTGATGGCGTTCTTCTCGGTGCGGCGCAGCGCCGCAAAAATACTCTCTGCGCCCAGTATAGCACACTTCCGGGCATGAGAAAAGGGACGGTGCCGACCGTCCCTTCTGCATTTTTACCTTCAGGCAATGGCGGTGATGGCCGCGACTGCCAGTACGATGAGGCCCAGCACGATGCGGTACACGCCAAAGAACTTGAAGTTGTGCCGCTTGACGTAGTCCATCAGGAAGCGGATGGCCCCCATGCTCACCGCAAAAGCCACCACGCAGCCCACCACCAGCACGGCGATCTCGGTGCCGGTCATGGCCGCGCCCGACAGCGCGAACTTGAGCACCTTGAGCAGAGAAGCACCTGCCATGACCGGGATGGCCAGATAGAAGGTGAACTCTGCGACACAGGCGCGGGACAGGCCCAGCAGCAGGCCGCCCACGATGGTGGCACCGGAGCGGGAGGTGCCGGGGATGATGGCCAGCATCTGCCACACGCCCACGAGAAAGGCTTCCCGGTAGGTGATCTGCTCCAGACGGGTGACATGGGGCGTGGTGCGGCGGTTTTCCACCAGAATAAAGAGCACGCCGTACAAGATCAGCATGGCGGCCACGGTGATGTAATTGTAGAAGCGGGCCTCCATCCAGTCGTCCAGCGGGCTGATGACCAGCACCGGCAGGGTGGCCGCCACCACCTTGAACCACAGGCTCCAGACACTGGGCTTGGAGATCACACGGCCCTGCCGCAGGCCGAAGGGCCACAGCTTGCCCCAGAACAGCACCACCACGGCCAGGATGGCACCCAGCTGGATGACCACCCGGAACATGGACATGAACTCTTCGCTGGCGTTGAATTTGACGATCTGCTCCAGCAGGATCATATGGCCCGTGGACGAGATGGGCAGCCACTCGGTGATGCCTTCCACGATGCCCATTAAAATTGCTTTGATGATTTCCCAGAACGTAAGAAATCCCTCCTTTTTGCACACGCGGGAACGCGCGGCGTTTCTCGCTTTTCCAGTATACCATACTATGGCGCACCGCGCACGCAGAATGCAAAAATTTTACGCAGCTGCCCTCTGCGCTGCGGGGTGTAACTGGGCCGGAAAATGTGCTATACTGAACCCAGAGCCTTACAGAATGGTTTTTGCCCCGGCTGCGGGCATTTTGCAAACACCGTCTGTATTTTCGTTTCATCATTCTACAATGAGGTGAATCTTTATGAACATTCTGGTGATCGGCTGCGACCAGGTGGGCGCGTCCCTGATCCGCGACCTGGAGCGCATCGGCCACGACATTTCCCTGATCGAGCGGGACCCCGAACAGCTCAAGCGTCTGGACGCCTTTGATGACTACCGCTTTGGCGGCACCGCTCTGGTGGGCGACCCCACCGACCCGGACGTGCTGCGCCGGGGCGGCGTGGAGAACTGCGACGCCGTGGCTGCCGTGAGCGAGGACGACTCGGTGAACCTGATGGCCGCGCAGATCGCCAAGAGCATCTTCCGGCGCGAAAAGGTCATCTGCCGGGTGTCCGACCCGCACTTACAGGTGCTGTACCACAAGGCCTACGAGCTGGAGACCGTCTGCCCCACGGTGCTCACCGAGCAGGCCGTGTTCCGGGCACTGGCCAAGTAAGCACGCCGTTTTGAGACATTCCGTTTTGGAAAACGAGGTAATGCTATGAAAGTTTGTATTGCAGGCGGCGGCAAGGTGGGCATGTATCTGGCCCAGAGCCTGCTGGCCCACCACCACAAAGTGACCATCATTGAGCCGCAGGAAGCATTGTGCCGCAGCCTGGCCGACTCGTTGGACGTCCCGGTGGTGTGCGGCGATGCCATCAGCTTTGACACCCTGCGCACCGCCGATGTAGCCAGCTGTGACGCCTTTGTGGCCGTGACCGGCAACGACGAGGACAATCTGGTGGCCTGCCAGATCGCCAAGCGGGAGTTCGGTGTGGACCGCACTGTGGCCCGGGCCTCCAACCCCAAGAACCGGGAACTGCTGCACACCCTCGGCGTGGACACCGTGGTCTGCGGCACCGACAACCTGAGCCACATCCTGGAACGCGAGATCGAGACCGACACCATCCGCCAGCTGCTCTCGCTGGGCGGCGGCACTGCCAGCCTGAACGAGATTTTGCTGCCGGAGGACTTTGCTTTTGCGGGCAAGTCCATCAAGGACATCCCCATCCCCGGCAACGCGATCCTGGTCAGCATCACCCGCGACACCGAGTTCATCATCCCCCACGGCAACACGGTGCTGCTGCCCTGGGACCGCATCCTCTGCCTGACCCAGGATGACACCCTGCACCTGCTGACCGACGCCTGGGGCCTGACCGGCAAATGACCGAACAGGAACTGCTGCGCACGGCTCTGATCCTGCCGCCGCGGGCGCGGGCGGTGCTCTGCGTCTGGGCTGCTATCCCCGGCCTGTTGTGTGCGCCCTTTGTGTTCTGGCAGAGCCTGTTTGCAGGGCTGTGCTTCTGCGCGGTGTGGGGCCTGCTGGTGCTGGCCTTGCGGCTGCGCGCCTGCAGTTTCGTGGCGGCGCTCTCGCCCCGCAGCCTGACCGTGCAGGCGGGCATCGCCTTCCCGGTGATGCGGCAGATCCCCCGCCGGGCCGTGACCGGGGTGCAGCTGCTGCGCACCCCGCTGCTGTGGCTGGCCGGTGCCAGCGTGCTGATCGTGCGCTGTCCGGGCGGCCTGCTGGTGCTGCCGGGCGTGCCCTCGGTGCAGGCGGATGCGCTGGCTGCCATCCTCTCGGAGGACGCTGTATGACCGAAAAGCGCTTTCACCCCTTTGCGGTGCTGCACCTGCTGCGCAAGACCATCCTGCTGTACCTGCTCCCGCTGGTGCAGGTGCTGTTCGCCCGCAACTGGGCCGCCCTGTGGGCGGCACTGGTGCAGGATCTTGTGCTGTTCGCCCTGCTCAGCGCCGCCTGCTGGGCGGTGCTGCACGCCAGCGGCTGGCAGATGGACGCCCACGGCAACCTGCTGGTGCGCTGGCGGCTGGGCATCCGGCTGGACCGCACCCTGCGGGCGGACATGCTGGCTGCCCTGACCATCGACCGGCCCGTGGTGTACCGGCTGGCCGGGGCCAGCCGCCTGACCCTGTACCCCGCCGGGCAGAAAAAGCCCCTGACCCTTATCGTTGCCCGGGACGATGCCCGGGAGCTGGCCGACCGGCTGCTGCCGCTGGAACAGCCGGTGGTGCACCGCCCCCACGGCGGCGAGAAGATGGTGTTTGCGGTGCTGGGGGCCAACGGCCTTTCCACCCTTGCGCTGCTGGCCCTTGCGCTGCGCCAGAGCCGCCCCTATGCCCCGGACGCCGAGACCCTCGCCTTCGCGCACCTGAGCCGTCTGGCGGCCTTTGCGGCCCGCTGGCTGCCCATGGGCACGGCCTGGCTGCTGGTGGTCACCGGGTGGCTGTTCTGCATCAGTCTGGCCCGCAGTGCGGCGCAGGTGGCCCACTACACGGTCTGGCGCACCGCTGCCCAGCTGGGCAGCCGGGGCGGCCTGCTGCACCGGTACGAAATGCGCTTGTGCCGCGCCCACCTGAACTACGCCGACCTGCGGCGTTCGCCGGTGACCCGGGCACTGCACTACTGCCCCGTGTTCGTCACGGCGGGCAGCTGCGCGCCGGAACTGCCGCTGTTCGTCTGGAAGGAGGGCACGCCCCTGCTGCAAGAGCTGATGCCCGGCATCGCCCTGCCGCCGGACACGGCCCCTGATATCACCCGCCGCAGCAAGATCTATTTCCTGCCCGCGGGGCTTCCGCTGGGGCTGTGCCTGCTGCTGACGGCAGTGTCCCGCACCACGCTGCCGACCCTCACCCTGCCGCTGCTGGTGCCGGACCTGTTCTTTGCCGCTCTGCTGGCGGCGGCTTTTGTGGGCTACCGCCGGGAGGGCGCATGGATGCAGGACGATCACCTGACCCTGCGGCGGCAGAAGGGGTTCCACCTGCACTGCGTCTGTGCCCTGCATCCGGACCTGTGCCTGACGGTACAGCAGTCCCCGTGGGCAGTGGCGGCCCATCGTGCCAACCTGACCCTGATTTTTCCGGGCCGACTGAAGCAGAAGGTGCGCAGTGTGGCCCTAACGGAGCTTGCTTTTTTACAGCAGGCAGAATGATAAAAAGGAGACGTTTTTCGTGATAAAAACTGTGTTGTTCGATCTGGACGGTACCCTGCTGAACACCATTGATGACCTGGCCGACGCCGGCAACTGGGTGTGCACCCAGAACGGCTGGCCCACCTTCACCGTGGAACAGTTCAAGCACATGGTGGGCAATGGCATTCCCAAGCTGGTGGAGCGCTTTTCACCGGAGGATGCCCGCTCACAGGAGCAGCTGGCGGCCACACTGGCACAGTTCTCGGCCCGGTACGACGCCCACAAGGAGGACAAGACGGCCCCCTATGCAGGCATCCCGGAGCTGTTGGACACCCTGCGGGCAAACGGCATCCAGTGCGCGGTGTTTTCCAACAAGGCCGACGCTTTTTGTGGAAAGATCATCGACCACTATTTCGGTACTGGGCGCTTTGATGCTGTGCGCGGCAGCCGTCCGGGCGTGCCCACCAAGCCCGACCCTGCCGGGCTGTACGCCCTGATGGAGCAGATCCACGCCGACCCTGCCGCCACCCTGTTCGTGGGCGACAGCGATGTGGACATCCTCACCGGCCACAACGCCCATCTGCCCGCTATGGGGGCCCTGTGGGGCTTCCGCGGCCGCGCAGAGCTGACCGCCGCCGGAGCCGACGCCCTGGCCGCCGTGCCGGAGGACATCTGGGCTTACATTCAGGAAAACAACCGATAAGATGACAAACAGCCCCCGCGGAACCGTGCACCGATGCACACGATTCTGCGGGGGCTGTATTATTTAGGTGGCAGAGTTTTGCTTCTCGCCCCAAAAGCCTCCCTCTTTGAGGGAGGTGGATTTGCGAAGCAAAGACGGAGGGAGTTTTCCAGCAGCAACCCCGGTAAACGTTCCTACAGGGTGGGACCCTCGCACTAAACAACAGTCCACTGGACTGTTGTTTGCCACCTATCGGTGGCCGTGCTGTTCGATTCCCGTACGGGTCATGAAAAAAATCCCCCGAGCGAATGCTCGAGGGATTTTATGACCCGTACGGGAATCGAACCCATGTTACAGCCGTGAAAGGGCCGTGTCTTAACCGCTTGACCAACGGGCCTAAGAGATACAGGATTTTGCTAAAACAGCAAGCAACTTACCAGTCACGACTGCAACCGGCCCCCAAGTATTTTAGCGAAACCCTGCATTGATGGTAGCGGTAACTGGATTTGAACCGGTGACACTTCGGGTATGAACCGAATGCTCTAGCCAACTGAGCTATGCCGCCACATATGAAGTTTTGCACTTGAACGGTGCTTTATTATTATATCCACTGTACCGCCTTTTGTCAACACTTATTTTAAAAAAATTCTGATTTTTTCGCACATTCCCTGTCAGCCGCGCAAAAAGCCCCGCACTCTGCCGGAACAGAGCACGGGGCTTTTCAACAGGATTTTGTTTTACGGTGGAAAACCGCAGTCAGGCTCAGGCCTTCTTGTTGGTGGGAACCATGACCTTCAGGCCGCCCATATACGGCTGCAGCACTTCAGGGATGGTCACGCTGCCGTCAGCCTGCAGATGGTTCTCCAGGAAGGCGATCAGCATACGCGGAGGTGCCACGCAGGTGTTGTTCAGGGTGTGGGCCAGGTAGGTCTTGCCGTCCTTGCCCTTGATGCGGATGTGCAGGCGGCGTGCCTGTGCATCGCCCAGGTTGGAGCAGGAGCAGACCTCGAAGTACTTCTGCTGGCGGGGGCTCCATGCCTCGATATCGCAGCTCTTGACCTTCAGGTCAGCCAGGTCACCGGAGCAGCAGTTCAGCTGACGCACGGGGATCTCCATGCTGCGGAACAGCTCCACAGACATCTTCCACAGCTTCTCATACCAGTCGGCGCTCTCCTCGGGGCGGCAGACCACGATCATCTCCTGCTTCTCGAACTGGTGGATGCGGTAGATGCCGCGCTCCTCGATGCCGTGCCTGCGCCGATCCGGAAGCTGCTGCTGGATAGCGGCTGCTGCCCGGCCCTGCTGGAATGCTATCTGGAGGAAGGAGATGTGGTCTATGCTGCCGAATGAGGCAATGTACCCCTACACGGCGAAGGAGGCAAGGGACAGGGGCGAGTTGGAGGTGTGGCGTGCCAATTTTCGCACCAACTGTGCCTGTGCCGGGGCGATAGAGCTGGCGATCCATCGGGACTTTGACGGAATGCATCTCAAGGACGGCTGCGCCAAAAGCGTCATTGACCAGTACGGCTATAGGCGTGTAGGGTATGTGCTGGCCAACACCTTGCAGCTGCACGCCTATGACGGACGCTACCATGAGACCAATAAGAGATGGAGCAGCACCATCTTCGTGCCCGAGGACGGCGGACACCGCCATACCTTCCTCATAAACAGCCACCCCGCCGTGCTGGACGGCTTCGTCAACGACTTCCGCAAGGCACAGGCAGAGCTGAAGCTGTTCACCGGCTCCCAGTGCGACGATATGACCGGCCAAAATCTGGAGGGCAAGGTGCTGGTCATGAGTCCGTTCACACTGAAGGAGTCCTGCTGGGCGCCGGAAAATCAGCTCTGGCTGGCGACCGGTGGCTTTGGCTGCGCTCCCAACGCCGCGGGCAGAGCGGTATACGCCACCTGCCTCGGCGATGGAGAACAGACCCGGTGGAACCGCAGAGATTTCATCGGCATTCTCAAGGAAGAACATCTGCCAGACTGGGCCAGAGAAAGTCTGGAACAGATTCGGCGGGAATATCCCGCCGAATCTGCCGGCATGACCACCCCATCCATGTGAGAGAAAGGAGCACGATTGCCATGGCAACACCCAAGAAGAAGCAGCAGGAAACCGCCACGCCCCAGGTGAAAGCTCGGATTGACCGTCTGGTAGACGGGGACTCCAAGACCAAAGCCTTCGCCAGCGCCACCATCGGCGGCGCCTTTGCCGTCCACGGTATCCGGGTTATCGAGTCCGACAAGGGCCGTTTCATCTCCATGCCCCAGGACTCCTACAAGAAAAACGGTGAGACCAGGTACAACGACACCTTCCATGCCATCACCGCTGAGGCCCGGAACGCTCTGGTAGACGCCGTCAACGACGCCTACGAGCAGAAGCTTCAGGAACAGCAGGAGCAGGAAAACACCACTCCTGACCAGGCCATGAGCCAGCAGATGTGAGCCGCTCGCCCTGAAGGGAGGTGATGTGATTTTGGTCCGCTTCACAATAGACAATCGCAATCGTCTGGTTTTCTATGGCAACACGGTGGGCTATGTGAAGGATGACGCCGCTGTTGTGGACGAGATGTTCCAGACGGATGAGCTGTCCCGCTACCTGGCCCGGCTGAATCTGACGCCTCAGTGGAAGGAAGGCGTATTTGACCGCCTTGCAGCCGGAGAGATGCCCAGCGAGGAGCTGGGACAGCCGCAAAAAGGCTGCCGCATCTGGCAGCTCCGGAAAGGCGTGGATGTCACCATGCGCTTTATCGGATATGAGGATCTGATAAAGCGGTTCGGAGAACCGGACGCAGACAATTATACGCAGGTCTTTGACGGCGATCTGGGTACCAATGATCTGGAGCAGATCTACGCCATCTGCCGTGACAGCCCGCCTCCCGGATATCAGGGCTACCGGATGGCTCTGTCCGATGTGGTGGAGCTGTACGATGATTCCGGCAGCGAGTTCTTCTACTGCGACCGCGTGGGATTCCGTCCCATCCAGTTCGACCAGCGTCAGGAGCAGAACGAATGCCACGAAATGACCATGTAGTTCGGGAGGATATAAGCCGCCCGGATTTTCCTTTGCCCAGCCGAGGCCGGGGGCCTCCCCAAGCGTATCCCATGATCTCTTTCCAGCCAACAAACTGTTAAAAAATCATTTTTACTTACAGGAGGAATGTACCTTATGAAGAAGCTGTTCAAGAATATCGCCAATACTGCCAAGACTGCCGCCATCAACTGCCAGACCTCCATCACCGCCTTCCATCGCCGCGCCGTCTGCGGCAACGCCGGCGAGGGCTATATCGATACCGCCGTCAAGGTGCTGATTGCCGTCGTCCTGGGTGCCCTGGTGCTGGCCGGTCTGTACGCTGTGCTGAACGACACGGTTATGCCCACCGTGACTCAGCGCATCCAGGAGATGTTCGACTACGCCGGCTGATGCACTGGGCGCAGGCGCTGGCCTTCTGCGGCTGCCTGATGGGCGCTTCAATCTATGATGTCCGGCACCGCCTGGTGGATGACCGGGTGTGTGTGGCTCTCGTGCTGGCGGGGCTGATCACCATCAGCCCCGCCTCCTTTTTGGGGGCGCTTGCGGGAGGGCTGCCCTTCTATCTGGGGGCAGGCTTTGGAAAAAACGGCGCCGGGGATACGGTGCTTGCGGCGTCAGCGGGGTTTGTGCTGGGTCTTTCCCGCACTCTCGCGGGGCTTACGCTGTTCGCCTTTTGCTACGCCCTGTTTGTGCTGGGAAAAAGTCTTGTCCTGAAGCTCTCTCACCGCCCCACCCGGTTCACCTGCCCACTGGTTCCGTTCATTGCCGCAGGATTCATCCCCGCATATTTCATATAAGGAGGCTCATATGAAGATTTTCCGTAACCGCACCGTGATCGGTGTGCTGTGTATCCTCCTGGCGCTCGTCATCTGCTTCGGGGTGACGCCTCTGTTCAGCCGCAGCGCCAGCGAGAAGGCTGAGATCGTCCGCGTCACCGCCGACATCAAGGAGGGTGACGAGATCACCGCCGAGATGGTACAGACCGTGGAGGTGGGCGCCTATAACCTGCCGTCCGGCATCATGACAGAAAAAGACGAGGTCGTCGGCAAGTATGCCACCGCCGACCTGAAGGTGGGCGATTACATTCTGGCCAGCAAGCTCTCCAACGAGCCTGCCGCTGAGAATGCCTATCTCTACAATCTGGACGGCACCAAACAGGCTATCTCAGTCACCATCAAGAGCTTTGCCACCGGCCTTTCCGGTAAGCTGGAGAGCGGCGACATCGTTTCCGTCCTCGTGGCCAACTATCGGGGCATGGGCGAAACCGTGATCCCGCCCGAACTGCAGTATGTAGAGGTCATCTCCGTTACCGCCTCCTCTGGTTACGACGCCAACACCGGCGAGGCGGTTGAGGATGAAAAAGAGCTGCCCTCCACCGTCACCCTGCTGGTGACCACCGAGCAGGCCAAGGTGCTGGCCGGGCTGGAACAGGAAAGCGAGCTGCATCTGGCGCTGGTTTATCGTGGGACGCCTGAGAATGCCTCCGCGTTCATTGAGGCGCAGGACGCTCTGATCGAGGAGCTGTACGCCGAGCCGGAAGCCGAGGAGACTGCCGAGACAACTGAGAATACCGAAACCGGGGAAAGCGAGGGCGCCGATTCTGCCGCAGAGAGCGAGGCGGCTGCGGAATGAACTTCATGAAAGGAAGCCTGTTTCACCGCAGCACAGAGCCGGAGGAGGTTGAAATCATCGAGGAATCCGGCGGCGGAGTCCTTGCCGTCTGGGGAAGCCCTGGCTGCGGCAAGACCGTGACCGCGGTGAAGATCGCAAAGCATCTGGCGTCCCAGAAAAAGAATGTGGCGCTGCTGCTCTGCGATATGACCGCCCCCATGATGCCCTGCATCTGCCCGCCCTCTGAGCTGGAGTGCGACAAATCCCTGGGCAGCATCTTCGCCGCCCAGCGGATCTCCGTGAATCTCATCAAGCACAACCTGACCACCCACAAGAAGCTGTCCTACCTGACCATGCTGGGGCTGCGCAAGGGGGAAAACGAGTATACCTACGCGGCCTGCACCAAGCAGCAGGCGGAGGAGCTCATCCGCGGCCTGCGTGAGATTGCCCCCTATGTGGTCATCGACTGCTCCAGCTATATCGCCAATGACATCCTCTCCGCCGTGGCGCTCATGGAGGCCGACAGTGTCCTCCGGCTGGCCAACTGCGATCTGAAATCCATTGGCTACCTGTCCAGCCAGCTCCCGCTCCTTCGGGAACTGCACTGGGATGAGGACAAGCAGTACAAGGCGGCATCCAACATCAAGCCCCTCCAGGCCGCCGACCGTATTGGAAAGGTGCTGGGGAGCGTCGCTTTCCAGCTTCCGCACTCCCAGGAGCTGGAGGAGCAGTATCTGGAGGGCACGCTTCTGAATGATCTCTCCATGAAAGACAGCAAGGCGTTCCGCCGGGAGATCGAGAAAATCTGCAAGGAGGTGTTCTGATGCTTGGCGACAGAAGAAGCAATTCATTGTTTGCCGCTGCCCCGTCCGCCGCCCAGGCGGAGGCCAAGCCGGAGCAGGCCGAGGTGCATGATATCTCCTTCGAGGAAAATACCGGAAGGGCCATCTTTGCGGAGACCAAGGTCGCCCCCAAGGCGAGCGATGTATTCTTCGCTCCCCAGGCCGAGGGGATGCCCTTCGCGGAGGTTCTCACTCAGGTACAGTCCTACCTCTCCGGTACCTATGCCACCCTGATTACAGAGAGCGGCGACGAGGCCAAGGAGCAAATGAAGCGCCGAATCGCCCGCTATTTGCAGGATAACCGCATGGCCGTGGACGGCATGACTCAGAGCGAACTGGTGGATGCCCTGTATACGGAGATGGCCGAGTATGGATTTCTGACCAAGTACATCTTCGCCGACGGCATCGAGGAGATCGACATCAATTCCTGGCGCGACATTGAGATCCAGTATTCCGACGGCCGCACCGTCAAGCTGGAGGAACACTTCGACTCCCCGGACCACGCAGCCAATGTCATCCGCCGTATGCTCCAGAACTCCGGCAAGGTGCTGGACAACGCCAGTCCCATCATTACCTCCCGTCTGGCCAAAAACATCCGTGTCTCGGTCATCAAGACCCCGGTGCTGGACGAGGATGCCGGCGTTGCGGCCTCCATCCGAATCGTCAATCCCAAGAATCTGACTAAGGAGGATTTTGTGGGCAGCGGCACCGCTACGGAGGAAATGCTGGATTTCCTGTCCGCCTGCCTGCGCTACGGCGTCTCCATCTGTGTGGCTGGCGCCACCAGCTCCGGCAAGACCACCGTGGCGGGCTGGCTTCTGTCCACCATCCCTGACCGCAAGCGGATCTTCACCATCGAGGACGGCTCCCGTGAGCTTCAGCTCATCCGGGAGCAGAACGGCAGGGTGGTCAACTCCGTCGTCCACACCCAGACCCGTGACAGTGAGAATGAGCGGCAGCGCATCGACCAGATCGCGCTGCTGGACATCGCCCTTCGCTTCAATCCCGACATCATCGCTGTGGGCGAGATGCGCGGCCCGGAGGCCAATGCTGCCCAGGAGGCCGCCCGCGTGGGTGTGGCCGTTCTCACCACCATCCACTCCAGCTCCAGCGAGGGTACCTATCGCCGCATGGTATCCCTGTGCAAGCGGGCCGTGGACACCCCCGACGATACGCTCATGGGCTATGTCACTGAGGCATATCCCATTGTGGTTTACTGCCGCCAGTTGGAGAACAAGGAGCGCCGCATCACCAACATCTCCGAATGTGAGATCCTGCCGGATGGGAGCCGCCGGCTTCACAAGCTCTACGAGTACAATATCACCGAAAACCGTCTGGAGGGCGACCGGTTCATCATTGAGGGACACCACCAGAAGTGCGAGGAAATGTCCGAGAGCCTGCAGCGCCGCTTTATCGAGAACGGTATGCCTCGCGGTGAGCTGGAGCAGTTCATCCAGAGAAAGGAGGAAACTGCATGACAATGATCCAACTGATCGCCTGCATCGGCATGATCGCCGGGCTTTTTATGGTGCTGGGGATCTCCCCCGCAGAAATGAGCGACAGCATCTTCTCCCGGCTGACTGCCGCTCCTGGCAGCATCCGGGCGGATATCAACGAGACGACCAAGCGAAAAAAGGCCGGCTTCTTCCGCCGGGAGATCACGGAGGCGCAGGCGGTGCTGGCCGCATCCGGGCGTGAGGGGAAGTTCCCCATGGTGTGCATGGCCTCCCTGGTGCTGTTTGCCCTGGGCGCCTGCATTGCCATCCTTGCCGGGAACGCCTTTCTCGTCCCCGTGCTGGCCGTCGGCTTTATGCTGGCGCCGTTTTGGTATGTCAAGCTGACAGCCGGCAGCTTCAAAAAGGATGTGGCCGCAGAGCTGGAAATAGCGCTGTCGGTCATCACCACCGCCTATCTGCGCACGGAAAACTTCCAGCAGGCGGTGGAGGAAAATGTCCGATACCTGCACCACCCGGTGCAGGAGGTGTTCCAGCGGTTTCTGACCCGCATCAAGCACATTGACCCGGACATGGACGCCGCACTTCACGCCCTGAAATACGCCATCGACAATGAGGTGTGGCAGGAGTGGTGCGAAGCGGTGATGGCGTGCCAGACAGACCGCAGCCTGAAAAGTACCCTGACTCCCATCGTCAGCAAGCTGTCGGATATGCGAGTGGTCAACGGAGAGCTGGAAAATCTGGTCTTCGGCCCCCGCAAGGAGTTCGTCACCATGGCGATCCTGGTGCTGATCAATATCCCGCTGGTGCGGTTCATCAACACCGATTGGTACCACACCCTGGTGGACACCATCCCCGGCCAGATGGTCATCGCCGTCTGCATCGCAGCCGTATTCGTGTCCTTTGCCTTTGTGGTGAAGCTGACCCAGCCTATTGAGTATCGGAGGTGAGGAAATGGGCGTACTTTTATTCCTGTTCGGGACCGCGCTGGCCGCCGGACTGTATTTCGTCCTCGCCGACCTTCTGAAGATTCCCAGACTGGCCACGGAACGGGCGCTCATCTCTGCCGGACGGAGGGAGCGGAGCCTGGTCAAAGCTCTGGAGGCGCTGATCCTCGGCTGGGCGCTGAAGCTGGCCCCGCTGATCCGAATGGACGAATACAAATACCGCCGGCTGGAGAGCAAGCTCACGGCGGCAGGGCTGGATATGACGCCCCAGGTCTACACGGCTTATTCGATCCTGAAGCCCTGCCTCATCCTGCTCGGCATCATCCCGTGCCTGCTGATCCTGCCCATCCTGAGCCCCCTCATCGTGGTGCTGGCCGTGCTGACCTGGTTCAAGGAGAGCCGTCGGGCGGATGAGTTGGTCAAGGCCAGAATGGAGCTGATTGAGGGCGAGCTGCCCCGGTTCGTCGCCACCATCCATCAGGAGCTGGCAGCCAGCCGGGATGTGTTGCGGATTCTGGAAAACTACAAGAAGCATGCCGGACCTGACTTCGGTCGTGAGCTGGATGTGCTGACGGCGGATATGCGTTCCTCCTCCTATGAAGCGGCGCTCATCCGCTTTGAGGCCAGAATGGGCTCCGCCATCATTTCGGACATCGTCCGCGGCCTCATCGGCATCCTGCGGGGTGACGATGGGCGAATGTACTTCCAGATGCTGTCCCACGATCTGAAGGCATTGGAACTGCAGCGCCTCAAGGCCAAGGCCGCCAAGATCCCGCCCAAGATCCGGGTGTTCAGCTTCGTCATGCTCATGTGCTTCATGATGACCTACATTGTCATCATCGTGTACCAGATCGTCAATTCTCTGGGAAGCCTGTTCTAAAGGAGGTCGCCATGAAAAAAATACTGAAACGGCGCTCCGGCGAAGGCTATATCGATGTATGCGTCCTGGTGGTGTGCGCCATGCTGGTTCTGGCGCTGGTGGTTCGCGTGCTTCCGGTCTACATCACCAAACAGCAGCTGGACACCTATGCGGTGGAGCTGGTGCGCGAGGCGGAGATCGCCGGCCGGGTTGGCACGGAGACCACCCGCCGGGCGGCGGCGCTTACCGACAGCACCGGGCTTGACCCAGACATCCGGTGGTCCACCACCGGACGCATCCAGCTCAACGACGAGGTCACCGTGACCCTGACGCTGGAGACGGACATCGGCCTGTTCGGAGGGCTCGGATCATTCCCAATCACGCTGACGGCTTCCGCCACAGGCAAGTCGGAGGTGTATTGGAAGTGAGCAGCGTGCCGCTGCACCCAGTTCGCGCACCAGGAGCCGGAATAATCGGGCCTGTGTGCCCGCG
>ERZ857965.1182-NODE-1182-length-28378-cov-17.844120_pt1 | contig 28378 bp, 30 predicted proteins | sample MGYA00519758_ERZ857965 | MGnify/ENA primary metagenome ERZ857965 (study PRJEB31778, sample SAMEA3449381) | human gut metagenome | biome: human gut; feature: human-associated habitat; material: faeces | place: United Kingdom | collected 2010/2012 ... | reverse complement strand
CCTATAATCGTTTACTTCCTATTTATTAAAAAAGTTAAAAGATAAATTACAATTTATAGATTAGATAAAGATAATATTTGAGTAGATAAAATTCTACTCTTTTTTGTAATATAAAATAAGGAGGAATGTATATACCAAATTGGACTACAAATAGAATTATTTGCAAAAAAGAATTAGGCGATAAATTACTAACAAAAACTGATGGAGGATATTCATTGGATTTTAATAAATTAATTCCTATGCCAAAAGGACTAAAAATAGAGGCAGGATCTAATGGCGAAAAAGGACTGATTTTTTTGTATCTAACATCGTTAGATTTGAGTGATAACATAGATATTAGGAAAGCATATAAAAGTTTAAATCCTTTTAACCAAGATATCCATACTGATCCATATTTTGAAAAGATTAATTCTAATCTTTCAAAATATAAAAAAGATGAAAATTTTCAGGAATCAATTGAACTCGGCAAAAAATATTTAGATAATTATATTAAATATGGATATTGCAATTGGTATAATTGGTCTATTGATAATTGGGGAACTAAATGGAATGTGGAAGATGATTGTAGCATTGAATATGACAAAGTTAAAGAAGAATATACTATTACTTTTGATACAGCATGGAGTTGCCCTGTAGGGATACTCAAAGAATACAGCAAAATGTGTAATGATGGTGAACTGGATTGGATGTATTATGATGAAGATTATGATGGTCATATATTTGTAACTAAAGAAAATGGCGAATTGATGTCAAGAAAAGAATATTTTGATATTGATTATGATGGTGATATTAGAATATAAGGAGGAATAAATATACAAATTACAAAAAATAGAAGTTTTGAAGTAAGCCAAACTTTTTTTGATGAATTAGAACAAAAATTAAAAAATGTTTCCGATAACTTGCAAGGATATTATAAAACTTTTAACAATTGTAGAGAACAAGGATTAATGTTAACAATTTATGAACCTACTACAGATAATGAATTGCTAATATGGGCTTGTGAGAGTCGTAATAGTGATAACATTATGGTTATTACAGCAGATAGGAGTTGTTCTGATATAAACGATATGTTTAATGATACTGCTTGGAGGTCTGCAAAATATTTTAAATATGACGAATATGATAAAGCAGTTAATCATGTATATAACATAATAAAAAAACAATTTAATAAGTTTTTTTTAGAAGAATATAATACAAAATTTAAAATGCATAAATGTATTGCTGATTTACAGCATATTCAAGTTGATGCAAAAGATTTAGATTATGAAGATTATTATGATCTTGCTACATTTGAAGATGTGGATAATTTGTATTTTTGTGACTTAATTATTCTTGAAGGCAAAATGGGTTTAAGATATTCAAAATATACTGATGCTTATAAAGATGAATTTGATAACCTTATCTTTGAAGAATGGGAACCTGACTTAACAAGTGATACAACTTTAATGTTAGGTATGCAAAATAAATTAAGAGATTTTATAGAAAAAGAAATAGATTACGACATTAATATTGGTATTGGAATATAGGGAGGAAGAAATATAAGTACAAGAGCAAGAATTGGAATATTAAAAAAAGATGGTAGTATTGAGAGTATATATTGTCATCATGATGGATATCTTGATGGTGTTGGTAAAATATTAAATGATAATTATCAAAATTATAATGATGTAAAAGAATTAATAAAATTAGGAAATATTTCAGGATTAGGAAAAAAAATAAATTCTGATAATAAAAAAGATGAAACAATTGCTTATCATAGAAATTTAGGAGAAGATTATAAAAAAAATAAACCAATGGTCACTAAATCTTTTGATGAATTTCAAGAGATTTTATTTGATGCTTGGATTGGATATATTTATTTATATGATGAGCAAACTAATAAATGGCTATGGGATAATTACACAGCTGAAGTTTCTAATTTAGAATTAAAACCACTTTCAGATTGTTTTAAAAAAGAGATTGAGAAACCATTAGTACCTATTATTGGAGCAGATGGTAATGTATTTAATTTAATTGGTATATGTAGTCGTGCATTAAAAACTGCAGGATACCCTGATAAAGCAAAAGAAATGACTGATCGAATTACTAGTTCAGGAAGTTATGATGAAGCACTCTCTATAATGTGCGAATATATAGAACCAGTTAATCAAAATTATGAAAAAATGGAAGATATCAACGATTATGATGATATCTATATTAATTTATAGGAGGATTTAAATGTTAAAAGATTATCAAATAAAAAGAATTAAAGAACAATACCCTAAAGGAACTGAAATTGAATTAATTAGTATGGAAGATTCTCAAGCAGTTCCATCGGGTACTCATGGTATTGTTGATTTTGTAGATGATATGGGTACTATTCAAATGACTTGGGATAATGGTTCATCACTTGGATTAGTTGTTGGTGAGGATCAATTTAAAGTCATAAAAAAATCAAAAATAAAAGAATTATCTTGTAGTGAAGTTAAAGAACTTCGAGATAGAAATTATGAATTTTTAATATTACAAGGTTGTGGTGGTGAACTATCAGAATGGGTTGATGGTTTCACTAAAATGTTAAAAGATGAAGGAATCGCAAAAGATTCCTTTTCTTTTGATGAAGTTTATTTATTTCAAAATAATAATTTAACTAATATTGCATTTGCTCTTAATAACAAAGATTTAGATATTAGTAAATTAGCAATGTTTAGATTAAAGATTAGAGAAACATTTGGAGCAATGTGGTTATCTGATTATATTGACAATGGATATATAAAAGATATAGGAATATAAGGAGGAATTATCTATTTCAAAATATATAAGAGTTAAGTCTAGTTTAAATAAAATTATAAAAATTGATAGTGACAATCTAGATGAGGCAATAGAAATTGCTAAAGAAGATTTCTCCGAGCTTGAATTAACTTCGGAGTGGCTTAATGATCGTGAAGTAACTTTTGAGGAAGAAAAAAATATTACAAAGTTAGGAAAAGAATTAGCAAAATTATATTCTACTAGGAGTGATAGATATGAGAGTTTTGATGATATAAAAAAGTTTGTTGATATGGTTTTTAAAGATCCAAATATAGCAGATTATGTATATGAAGAAATTATTTTGTCATTAAAAGAAGATTATAATATTTGTCCTAGCAATATAAACATATAAGGAGGATTGATGTTTGTTAGAAGAACAATTAAAAAAGATAAATGAATTAAGTTTTCAAGCTAATAAAACTAAAGATGAAAAAGAAAAGGAACAATTAGAAAATGATGTTAAATCCATTATATTTGATTTAAAAAAACAAGCTATTGAAAGTTTTAAATCTGAAAGCGATATTAAAAAGTTTTTAGATAATATAATTAAGTTCAATAATTATTCATATAATAATCAATGCTTGATATGGATGCAAAATCCTGATGCAAATTATGTTGCACCACTTCGCACTTTTAATAAAATGGGATATCATATAAATTCAGGTGAGCAAGGTATTAAAATATTAGTTCCAACTTTTTATACAATTGTTAAAATTAAAACTGATGTTAATGGTAAATATGAATATAAACCACTCTTTGTACTTTCTGAAGATGAATTAAAAAAATATAAAGATAAGTCAGATGATTCAATTACATATCATAGTGAAAAGTTAAGTAATTTCAAAGTTGGTTCAGTATTTGATGCAAGTCAGACTAATATGCCTTTGGATGAACTCAATGAAAAATTAAATCCTGTTTTGGAAGATGATCGTGCTGAGGGCATTGAGGATATATTTATTAAATCAATATATCGTAATGGTTTTAAAGTAAAATATGAAGATAAAATTGAGTCAGGAGCGAAAGGATATTGTGATTTTAAAAATTCCACAATAGTTGTGCATAAAGGTTTAAGTAATCTTATGAGATTAAAAGTTGTTATTCATGAATATGCCCACTCTCTTGCTCATAAGCATTTACTTAATAATCATCAAGATTATCAAGAACATAGAAACAAATATGAAACAGAGGCAGAATCAATTGCTTATGTTGTTTCAAAATATTTAGGTATGGATACAAGCCAATATTCAAATATGTATCTTTATTCTTGGAGTAAAGATAAAGATTTTAAAGAGATAGATGATTCTCTTAATACTATTGTTAATTATTCTAAAATGATAATAAATAATTATGAAAAAATATTATCTAAAAGTCAAAACATATCGTTAGATGAAAATTCATATAATTCATATGTAAGTATTTAAGGGGGAATTAATATTAATAATCTAGGAGATATGTTAATCGAAATTGGAACTATCATTAATAAATATCAAAAACAAAATGAAGTTAATAATGGTGGTCAGATATTATTAAAAACTAAAGAAGTATTAAATCGATACCCTGCTATTAGCAATTATGGATTAAATGAAGCAATTAAAAATGGTTTTATTCCTGTTGTTAAAATTGGTAAATTAAATTATTTTGATGTTAAAGATATTGAGAAATATCTTGCTAGTAATAAAATCGTTGTTAACGAAAATGAAAAAGTTAATAAAAAATATGTTTAGGAGGAATAATATATAGGTAAAATAAATGATAACAGGATGAAAAATATTTATCAGGAGTCTGATGGGGTTTTTAGAATTGAATTAAGTAATGGTTTTAGAGATGATGGTACTCGTGATCGAATAGTTGAAAGAGTTTATGGTACACCTGAAGATGCAATCAAACGAAGGGATGAAATGAAAGCACTTCAAAAACAAATGAAAGAAGAAGGACTTAAAGCAGAAAATGGTGGCTACACTCTTACTCAAACAGCAAAAATATATTTAGATGATACTAAATATCAAAAGAGATCACTCACTACTATTCGAGGTTATAAACAATTACTTAATAATTGGATTTTACCTGATTTAGGTGATATTAAAATTAGAAGTATAACTGAACAAGATTTAGAAAAATTATATGATAAAATGAGAAATACTATTAATCCACAAACTGGCAAACCACTATCTGAAACTTATATTAATCATTGTCATAAACTTATTACATCCATTTTCAATTATGCTAAAAAGAAAAAATGGTTATTATCTAATCCTGCAGAGTTTGTAATAAATCCCCCTAAATTAAAAATCAAACAAAGAGATTATTATAACTATGAAGAAATGATGGAAGTTTTTGAACTTTTAAAAAATTATGATATTAGATTTAGAACTGCAATATTTACTTTGTTTAATACAGGGTTTAGACGAGGCGAACTTGGTGGCTTGAAATGGAAAGATATAACTAAAAGAAAAATGCCTATTACTGAAAATGGTGTGAGAAAATTCCAAACTACTCATATTATTAGTATTAATCGTGAGCTTATGACCGTGTCGAAGGAAATGCAAGAAGATCCTGATTTTTTGAAGAAATACGATATCATAGAACAAGTAACTGATTCATTGGTTGCCATTAAACCTAAAACTGATAAAAGTATTCGTAAAATTGTTGTTGTAGATGAGGTATATGATGTATTTATGGAATATAAAAAATATCAGATTGATAATGGTTTTAATCCAAGTGATGATGATTATATTTTTAGAACATTAGAATTAAATAGTGTTTGGCATCCTGATTATATAACTAAAGAATGGGCAAGATTTATAAAAGATAATAATTTAAAACCGATAACTGTCCACGACATAAGACATAGTCATGCAACTTATTTATTATCAATTGGAGTTCCACCACAAGATGTTGCTCGTAGACTTGGTCACTCTGAACCATCTACAACTTTAAGAATATATACTCATAGTAATTTAATACAAGATCAAAAAATAGTTAGTATGATGGCGAGTAACATTTTTAATAATGATATTCCTGATGTAGAAGTTCAGCCATTAACTTTATTATCAATTTTAGTAAATGATTCTACACTTACTAATGACGATGATTTGTTTAATACATTAGAGTGGTTAACTCATGATAATATTACTCGTGATGATTTAGATAGTTATATGAATATGTGTAAGCAATATATATTGGATAGTAATCCAAATTTACAAATGTTTAATCAAGCTATTGAAAGTATTGATCCTGAATTAAAAGACAAACTACTTGGTGGCATTTTTGCCATTTTTGATAATAATCATGAACTTTCACTTAATCCTATAAGTGATATTACTAAATATAAAGATGAGAATATTAGTATATAATAAATCCCACAATTCGTTGGAATTGTGGGATTTTTTTTAGTTGGTGGCTATTTTCAAGAATACTAGCAGTCCAAAAGACCTTTGTTGCACTTTTTAATGTTAATTGGTGGCACTTTTGGTGGCAAAAGTATTGTTTTTAATCAAATTATATCGTATAATATCAACATATGAATTGGCAGTTTGGCTTGGTTTTATGGTGATTTGCTATTTTATAACAGGAGTTTTAATATCCTCCAAAACTTTTGTTGGGAGTTCGATTCTCTCATCCCCTGCCATAAGTATAATTCGAACTAATATGTTCGTTAACATAATCTTGATATCAACATATCAAGTTTTTTTATTGCAGAATTTGAAAAAATAGAATATTTTAGGAAAAAGGGTGTTTGTATACCTATAGTATCTGTTCCACCTAAAGTTAGCAAAAGTATTGTTGTTCCTCCATCTTTCTATGATGGGAATGTCGTATTAATTGATGATAAAGAAAAAAATGTAATAGAATGGAATAATGCTGGTGGCATAGGTGTTCTTTTTACAGATGCAGATGTATCAGATAATTTAACAAGCGTTAAGAGTCTAGAATTTTTAAAAAAAATTAAATGAAACAAAAATATAAAAATTGTGAATTATTTTTCTAAATTTTATTATGTAAATATTTAATATAAGTTTTTGAATAATTGTTATTAAATTAGATTAATAATATGTATACAATTAATATATTATAGGTTATAATTAAATTAGGAGGAGAAAAAATGAAAAATAAAATCTTAATAGGGTTAACATGTTTATTTGTATTAATTTGTACTGTAGGGTGTGTAAATACAAAAGAAAACACAAGTGCAAAAAATGATAACGTAAAAAGTGATACAGAACAAACTGTAAAATCAAAATGTTCATATTATGAATGTTTAACGAAGATGTCTTTAGATAATACATTAGAAGAATTAAATGGTATAGTAGGATTTGAAGCTACTAAACTTGAAAGTACTTCACTTGATAAGTATGAATATGACTTTGGTAATGATAAAAAAATTACTGTTTCATTTTCAAATGATAAAATAGTATCTATAAAAAGTGAATATGATAAAAAAGAATTAAAAAATAAAAAAGTAACACTTGATAACTTATCAGACATAAAAGCAAGAATTAACGATGGAATTAGCTATGATGAATTTAAAAAAGCCGTTGGTGGTGTTGATGGAACTCTTATTGAAGTTAGTTCTTGGAATAAATATGTTTGGGTAGCAGAAGATGGAAGTAGTAATGTAACTGCATCTTTTGGTAAAGATGGGAACCTTAAATTCTTTAATGGATTAGGTTTTAAAAACTAATAAAAAATGTTAACTATATTAGAGTATTGATATAATTTCAATACTTTTTTTGTACTATATTATTTAATAAAAATATCAATTGTTATGTGTATCATAAGTTTTTTTCGTTAATTTATATTTTAAAATATATATGATATAATGAATGTGTATTTAGATTTAACTATATTTTTTTAATTAAGTTTTAATGATAACAAAATAATCGTAAGTGTATTAATTTTATATTCAGGAGGTTTTTTATGAAAAATGAAGAAGATGATAACAAATTACATTTAATTATAGGGGAGGATATACCAAATGATGCTCCCAAAGAGTTTAGCAAAGTTGCCTTATATATTCGAGATAAAGAAAAAAATTTAAAATTATATACTGAAGTTTCTTTGCCATATTTAATCAATCACTCAAAATTTTTAGATTATGAGGGAGATCCCAGATACCTTTTTATGGAAGATTATGATTCAAAAAATAAAATCAGTAGGTATATATGTATGATAAAACCTTTTGGTTCTATGAAAGGTGTATATCGTTTACTTGATGGGAATCCTATTAAAATAAGACCAATTAATATATTATATGAACTACAAAATGATGTAAAAGCATATAAACTTGTAAATGAAGATAATGATAAAAAGTAATAAATAGTTTAAAAAAACAGTTAGATTTAATTTTAACTGTTTTTAAAATTTATAATAAGGTACTTAAAAATTTTAGTAATATTCATATTATCTAATTAATTTCCATTAACATATTTTATCTTTAATATTTCTGTTTCGCATTTTTTATTCTTATAACAATATTTAATTTCTAATTTTATTGCTGATTTAAAATCTGATTTATCAGTTTTAGTAAATGCATCTTCCTCTTTATCACTTTTTATTCCTGATTCTTCAAGAGAAAAGTCTTTTAAAATTTGATCAAAACTTCTTCCTTTTACTTTAGCCATTTCATCACTAAACATCGAGTCATCATTAAATCTTAAATCAATTTTGTATTCATCTAAATCTTTTTCCTTCTTTACTTTCTTTAATACTTTGAAATTATCAAGGTAGATATATCTTTCGTCATTGTCTCCATAATATACTTTACCTGTTTCAAATGCAAAATGTTCTGATTTACCAATAAATTTATATGTTACATTGTCTCTTTTTTCATAACCATAGTCTTCCTTATATGTTATTTTATTTTTAGAATTCATAGAACAACCACATATTGTAAATAAAGCAAAAATAATTAATAATCTTGTAAATATTTTTTTCATAATACTTCTATACTAAATTTTTATTTAATATATTCCTCCTTTTTAGCTTATTATACCATAAATAAATTTTAAAATATATATTTTTTTATTATTGCATTTTATATAATATTTTATGATATTCGATAAAAATATATTGACAAAAAATAAAAATAGAATTATTATGTATTTGAGGTGAGAAGTTTTGAAAAAGAGTTTTATAGCGAAAATAGTTGAAATTATGTTGATAGTTATATTAATAGTAGGGTGCATATCTTTAATATTTATACCAGAGTTATATGACATGTTTAAATATACAAATGTTAAAAGGTTTATGTCTCAAACGATAATATATAAAATAGCTTTTTATTTATGTTATATAATTGGTCTTTATATTATATATAAAATGATTAAATTATTTAATATTGTTTACGAAGGTAGTCCATTTAAGAAAGAGCTTGAAAATATATTAAAGATAATCGCAGTAATGTTTATGGTATTATTTTTAATTGTTATTATTAAGTCAGTATTTATTCCTAATATGTTGTCATTTGCAGTTGCGATTATATGCTTTATCGCATCACTTAGTTTTTATGTTTTAGCAGAAGTAATAAAATCTGCGATTAAATATAAGACTGAAGTAGATTTTACTGTGTAGGTGAATAGTATGATAGTAGTTAATTTAGATGTTATGATGGCAAAAAGAAAAATGTCATTAAATGAACTAAGTGAAAAGACAGGAATAACGACAACAAATCTTTCAATATTAAAAACAAATAAAGCAAAAGCAATTAGATTTTCAACACTTGAAGTAATATGTAAAGTACTTAATTGTCAACCTAGTGATTTATTAGAATACAGAGGTGATACAGATGGAATTAAAGATTAAAAGAGAAAATGTAATTGTACCAATTGTATCGGCATTATTAATAGTAATAATAAGTAATCTAAAAATTGATTGGTATTTTAAAACTATTATGTTTCCATTTTTTATGGTATTAGTATCAAGTACTATATTAGTTATGAAAAATGATGATATAAATAAAAAGGCATTTTATTTGCTTATACCAATTATACTTATAATATTTAGTAATTTAATTTTGATATTATTAAAAGGAACATTAGATGAAAACAATGAAATATTAAATATTATTGTACTTCCAATATTAATTTCAATATATTTATTTTCATTAATTAACAAGAATTATAAAATAGCTTTAGTTAATATTCCGCTTATGTTTAAAATATTTCCTAGATATTTATTTAGAAATTTAAAATTCTTAAAAATTAAGACAAATAGAGAAAAAACAAATAAGATATTAAATGCAGTATTTGGAATTATAGTGGGTATTGTATTTTCTATAGTCATTCTTTTACTTTTAATGAGTGCGGATGACTATTTTAATAAGTTTGTTTCTAAGGCATTTATTTCAATTAACCTTGATTTTTCAAAAATAATGCAATTTGTAATATTTTTTATAATTATATTTTCTATAGGTGTTAATTTAATAAGAAATAGATATATAGTTATGAAAGAAAATAAAACAAGAAAAATAGATCACACAATAATAATTTCAATGTTATCAGTTATTAATCTTGTGTTTGTATTATTTCTAATATCAGAAGTATCAAAATTATGTGGTAATTTCTTACAAATACCAAAGGGATATATTTATTCTAGTTATGCAAGAGAAGGATTCTTTCAGTTATTATTTGTAACTATAATTAATTTTTCAATAATATTATATTTAATATATAAAACAAATGTAATAAAAGAAAATAAAGTTATCAGAAATTTAATTTTAATTTTAATAGCATTTTCAGTATTATTAATATTTAATTCATATTATAGAATGTTCCTTTATATTGGTAAATTTGGATTTACTAATTTAAGACTTCAAGTAATATTATTCCTATTTATGGAACTTATATTATTTGGAATAATTATTAAGAAAATAATTAACAAAGTAAATAATGATGGATTAATGTTCTTAATAATAATGACAAGTTTTTATGTTATTAATTTATATATTTGTAATGATTTCTTTATAAGATTGATTGGTTAAATAAGCTTCAAGAAAATATCTTGGAGTTTTTTGTTTGCACAAATGTATGATTAAAGTTTGTTACTTAATGTTATAAAATTTAATCGGGTATTTAGATGGCTATAATTGACTGAAAAAGAAAAAATACTAGTTAGTATACTAGTGTAAAATTAAAAAAGCTAAGAATAGCTTAAAAATGCTAAAAAAACACTGAATATAGATTGAATTATTCAGTGTTTTTTGATATAATTTAAACCGAAGTAGAAGAATAGACTTTACTTCAAAAAAAAGGCCAATCTTTTCGGCAAAAAAGAAAGGCAAAATGAATAAATGTGCGAACTCAATACAAAGCACAAATAGACAAGTAATAAGCAACTACAAAAACCTATTACATTATAATTATATAATAAATTTTAATTCTAATCAATAGGTTTTTTGTAAGATTGCTTAAGTTTATATTTTGCAGTCTTTTTTGTTAAAGAAATAAAGACATAGTGAGGAGATGAAAATATGGCAAATAAAATTAGGACTTCAAAGGGTGTAGCAAAAAAAGCTAGTAGACAACTTAGAAGCAAAAGAACGACTAAAGATACAAAAAGTGTAGCAGGTAGTGCATTGAGAAATAGAGCAAGATAGGGGGAAAAGTAGTTTGAATAACAAAATAACTATAAGTACACGTGAAACATCAAAAGATACATGGAAACAAAATGAGATGTTTGATGATATAGAAATTAAAGTAGAAGATAAAAAGTTTATTAAATCTCATATGTTGGATAATAAAAATAGAATTTCTTCTGAATTAAGAGAATATTTGTATAATATTTTAGATGTATCAAATGTTGAAGATATGACAAAAATTTTAGGGGATGGTTGGAGATTAATTATAGAAAAAGGTATATCTGACCCTGTTGTGTCAATTAAAGATAAAACAGTTACAATCTATTATGATGATTTTGAGTTTTTCTATTCTGAAAAGAAAAATATAACTAAATCATCAAAGACAGTGAAAGATTTATTTAATAATAATAGGAATCCATCAACAGCACAGTTAACTAAAATAATAAAAAAAATTTCAGAACGTTCTAAAGAATTAACTTTTATAGAAAAAGAAAAGGAATCATTGGCAGAAAGTATACCCAATATATTAATTAACAATAATATCAGATTAACTAAAGATGATATATTTGATATAAATAAAATAGAAATACAAGAAATAGTAGAAATTGGTAGAATGATAATAAAAGGTGATAGAAGAGTGGCAAAAAAACTCGGTGTTCCAGATATTAGAAAAGAACAAGCATGGCAAAAGTATTTTGAAAAGTATGGTACATATTTATTATTTGGTAGTATAGAGTTAGATCCGCAAGTATGTCTTGATAAAGAAAAAACAAAAGAATTAAATGATAAGTACCCTGATATTCTGACAAGAAACAGATATGGCTTTATAGATATTATTGAATTAAAACGTTCAGATGTTGAAATTTTTAAATTTGATGCTTCACATAATAAATTTATACCTACTTCTTATTTGAATGGTGCATTATCACAATTAAATGGTTATCTACAAACAATACCATATGCATTTAATGTTGATGATGCCAAAAAGCAGAGCTTGGAATGTGCATCAGGAATGTTGATAATAGGTTGTTCTGAAAAAATACTTAAAAGAACTTCAGATTTGGATAAATGGATAACAAAGAATAATATATCTGAAGATGATTTAAAATTTATGGTTAGACAAGAATTAAGAAAACTAAATTATAGTTATAGTCATATGCAAGTAGTTTTATATGATGAATTAATTGATACATTAGAACAATTTATAAATAATATTCGATGATATTAAGTTAAAGAACCTATATGTATTAAATATAGGTTTTTTATGATTTTACAATCTATTTCAAAAGAGAAAATATGTGATATATTTTAGGATGAATTTTATAAAAAATGAGAATATATAGTTAGTTCTGTAATACCTGACGCTAGGGCATTTTATATTACAGATAGTTATTCAATAGGATGTTTAGATGATAGTAAACTTTATAATCATATTGATTTTGTAATAGTTATTTTCAATTATAAGTGTGATATTGATGTAATAATTTTGTTGTATGAAAGATATTAAACATAAAAAACATTTAAAAATTATTGAAAAGAATTCGTTAAAATCAGAAAAATATAATTAAAAGGAGAGCAATATCAATGTTGGTAGTGATTTTGTATGGTATAATAATTATATATTTCAGGAGGTGATGAGTATGGTTTTTAATTGTATTAATATCTTTAAAACAATGGATTCTATTGTTCATACAATTATAAGACTACATGAGATTCTTTTGAATATTTCATGTATATTAAATTCTGATATTAGAAGAGATATTTTTATTGGCATTACTGGTTTAATGGTAGCAATAATAATCTTTATAGCTGAAGTAATATCAAATAAAAAAAATGAGTTGGAAAAAAGAGTCATGTTGAATAAAACAAATATTATAAATAATATGAATTTTTGTATAACTATATATTTTATAATGTTCATATCTTCAATAGTTAAATGCTCATATGATTCTCCAACTGAAATTATTTATATACAATGCGATGTTTTATATATAATTTTACAGTTATTAATAAATGTTTTGATGCTGGTATTTATGTATAAAACATTTAATATTTTTAAAATATCGGTAAAATTAAATATAGATAAAGAATACTTTAATAAAGAGCTTGATAATTATATTAAAAAAAGAAGCATGGATATTGAGAAAGCAGCAAGTAAAAAAAGCTTACGAAACATAAAAAAATTTAAACAAGATTTTGAAAACTATTTAAAATATAAAAATAGTTTATCAAATGATTCATTAGGTGTTGGTTTTAGTGAGAATTTATATACACCGATATATACAAATAAAAGAGGAATAATTAAAAATTATAATTATAAAAAAATTGATTTAATAATTGAAAGTATTGATAATATTTCAAATGAAGAAACAAAAGATTATCTTCCAAATGATGAACCTATTTTTGTATTTACAAGACAAATTGGAGATAAAGTTGAAAAAAATAGTATTGTTGGATATTGTTTAAATGGCTATAAAGCCTATTTTAAAGACTTTTATAATTGTATAGTATATGATGAAAATAGTATGTATATAGGAGATGAAATAAAACTTATTAATGAAAACCTTTTTGAACTTGCTAATAGCTTTTCTGAACCAGATGATTTTGATGATAACAATGAATTATTTAATTATTTTAATTATTTATATCAAAATGATTTAAATGGAGTCAGAAAGTTTTCCATATATCAATTGGAAGAAACAGCAAGACTTGTTTACAAAGATAAATATAAAAATAATAAATACGTAGTCTTCTTAAATAGTATTTCATCCCTAGCTTATAGTAATGATGATTATGATGAATATCAACAAATTAGTAGATTAATATTTTTCTTGTATTATCAGCAGTTGCAAATTGATGGTAATGATATAAAAAAAGTAGCTTATAATTTTGCTAATCAATATTTCAAATATGATTATTTTTCAATTAAGAAAAAAAGTGACATTAGATTTTATGATGAATTAATGTCTAATTTATTAAGATTTATCTGTGTTTTAATTAGAGGAAAAAAGTTTGATGTAATATTTATTTTATTTAAAAACATATTATTAGAATATGATAGATATATTAGTGATGATTTTGATGAAAAAGATATTTTAAATCTTCAATTTGCAACAGGTATTATTCAATGCTTGATGATGTTAATTGATAAGAAAAATGTTTCTGATGAAGATAAGAAAGAAATTACTAATATTATAAGTTGGGCTAGACAATATTTTATAAATACCTATGATGCATGGCAGATAGTAATGAATTTTAAAAAATACTATAACAAAAAGTCGTCAATACAAGATGTTTATGAACGTTTAGAATTTGATTTTATTGATCATGAATATTTAAGTAGTTGGAGTGGCTGGCATATTGACGATAAAATCATATTAAAAGAATTATTGTGTGCATTTAAGATTAGGACTGTATTTAAAGATAGTATAAATTATGATGAGATAACAAAAGATGATAAATATTATTTTAAGAGTTTATTAGAAATTATTTCTTCAACTGAGAATACAAAATTTGAACGAGAGTTAGATCTCAATACTACTAATGTTAATCTTGCTGAATCGCTAAAGTTGGTTATTAGTGATGCTGAAAAGAAAGAAGAAGAATATATAAAAAATAATCGATTAGATAAAAAGAAATTGAAAGACTTTGAAAGGATTATAAGGGAAAAAGCTTTAAAAAGCAATCAATTGGAAGATTATCTAAAAAATCTAAATAAAATAGAACAAATTGATTTTAAAATTAAAAGAGTATGTGGTATTAATCAATTAATTCCAAGAGATATTTTCTTTGAAGATTATGGTGGAAATGAAATTATTGCTGAACAATTTGGTAATGTTTTTGAATCAGCAAAAGAAAAAGAATTTATAAACAAAATTGATAGTATATCAAAATTATCTGAAAAAAATATAAATGAAATTATAAATATAACAGATAATATAGGAGATTATCTATTAATAACTAACTATATAAATTGTGATAATATTGATGACTATGATGGGTATAGTAATTTTGTTTTAATCAATAATACAAAACTTGAAATTATGAAATTTCCGCAAATTGAAAATATATATTTAATTGAGAAAAAGTATTTGCCAAAACTTCAATATTGTAAATTTACTGAGGAATTTAGTAAAGATAATATAGATAGTAGTTTATATTATGAATTAAATGATTGTTCAACAGATGAGGAATTAAGAAATGAAATAATAGGAAAGTCTAGTTGGTTATCAGAAAAAGGAAATATTGATGAACAACATGAGTATTTGAAAAAGCAATGTAGAATAAGAGTGTTTTTAGCTTTTAAATTTTATAGAATAAAAAATTCTAAAGCAATTAAATTTAATATTGAAGATGAAAATAAATAAAAGTATTATTATTTATATTTCTAAGGATATATTACGTTTCAGAACTAATTATCAATTATTTTTTTGATAATTAAATAATTCTAATGAAAGGCATAATTATATACAATTAGGAGGTTTAAATTATGAGTGAAAAAGAATTAGATTCAAGTGTTAATGAATATGAAGAACAATATAAATCTAATAATTATGTAAAACAATTGCAATGGGATATGGCTATTGGTCTTCAAAAAGTCGATAATTTAAAACCTTCTAAATACTTAGAAAAACTATTAGAAGAAGAAGTAGAAGGTAATTTAACAATAGAAGAAGTAGAAAAAGAATTAAAAGAATATTATATTGAAAAAGAAAATAAAAATGAGATAAATCATAATGAATTAGAATGTGATTTTGTATCTACCAGAATAGTTGAATTATTAAATAAGGATAATTTTGATTTATCAATTGATTATTTAAAATATGTTCATAAATTTTTATTTCAAGATGTTTATGAATTCGCTGGTGAATTTAGAAAAATAGATTTTTCTAAACATGAAAAAATACTTAATAATGATTCAGTATCATATGTAGATTGTACTACCTTAATTCAGTCATTAGAATATGATATTTCATTGGAAAAAGAAAAAAACTACAAAGAAATGAATATAGTAGAAGTCATTAACAATATAACTAAATTTTCTTCAAATATATGGCAAGTACATCCTTTTAGTGAAGGAAATACTAGAACAACAGCTTTATTTATTGAAAAATACTTAATTAACTTAGGGTATAATGTAGATAATACTTTATTTAAGAATAAATCAATTTATTTTAGAAATGCTTTAGTAAGAAGTAATTATTTTAATAATTATTTAAATATAAAAGAGGATAACAATTACTTAATTAAATTTTATGAAAATCTGTTATTGGGTAAAAATAATAATTTGAATTCACAAGATTTAATTGTTAAGGAATTATTTTAAAAGAATAGTTTATTGATTAATAGATAGAAAAAGAAAATTAGTTAATGATGTTGTGGAATGATTTTATGTATTATTATCCGAATAATTGCAAAGATGACAGATAGAGGATAAATTAAAATAATATAAATTGTATCAATGAGGTGTTTATATGATAGAAGAAAATAATTTAACATATGAAGAATATTTAGAAATGATCAATTCTGTAGGGTGGAAATGTCCGTCAAAGAGATTGTTAGAAAAAAGTTTAAAAAATAGTATGACAGTTAAATATATTCAAGATGGTAATATTGTAGGTATGGCAAGATTAGTAACAGATAGTGGTTATATGGTACTTGTATCTGATGTTATTGTAAAACCAGAATATCAAGGCAAACATATTGGTAAAAAAATGATTAATAATTTATTGGATAGAGTAAAGGATACACTTGAAGATGGTGAAGAAATGATGATACAACTTTTGGCAGCAAATGGTAAAGTTGGATTTTATGAAAAATTTGGCTTTAAAGTAAAAAAAGAAGTTGCTGAAGAAGGAATGTATATGTGGTTTAAAAAATAAATATTGAATAATTTATGTTAAAGTTTAAATGATGAGCAGTATTAATTTGATGGATTAATATTGCTTTTTTATGTATTAAAATTCTATTTTGTTAAAAAGATGATATATAATATTGAAAACAGATGATGTGTAAATTATTGAAAATAGTACATAAATATGTTATAATTCTTATAGTTGATTACAATATTAAATATGATAAATTTTCTAGTTTATTATAAATGGAGGAGTTATGAATATAGAATTAAAAGCAAAAGAATTTGCGATAAAGGCGCATAAAGGTCAGGTAAGAAAAAGTGATAAAGAAAAACCAATGATAATACATCCAATAAATGTTGGACAAATATTAAAACAATATGGATTTGATGAAAACGTTGTATCCGCAGGGTATTTACATGATGTTGTAGAAGATACATCATATGAAATAGAAGATATAAAAGATAATTTTAATGATGATATTGCTTCGCTAGTATATGGTGCGAGTGAACCAGATAAAAGTTTATCTTGGGAAGAAAGAAAAAAACATACAATAGAAGAAACGAAAAAATTAGATTTAAGACATAAAGTAGTAATATGTGCGGATAAAATTAGTAATCTTGAAGATTTAAAAATATTATTTGAAATTAAAGGAGAATATGATTTCTCAGCGTTTAAAAGAGGATATGAATCTCAAAAATGGTACTATACTGAAGTTTATAATAGTTTAATATTTAATGAAGATGAAAATAATCCTATGTTCATAAGATTAAAAGAATTAATAGATGAAATTTTTAATAATAAAGATAACGATGAATATGTAAAAAATATTATATTTAAGGATAATATAGAAGAATATAATAAATTAAGAAAAATAAATTATAGAAAAGAAGAAGTATACAAACTAAAAAAAGTTTTATCTGATAATTCTCCATATGTTATTGAATTTACTGGAACACCAAGAACAGGTAAAACAAGTTTAATTAATAATTTAAAAGATTTCTTTAAAAAGAAAGGTTTTGTAGTAGAGGTATTAGAAGAATTTACTACATCTGAAAAATACAAAAAAGAAATATATCCAACGTTAAAAGACAAATATAAAAATGTAGTTAATACAGAAATTCCAAAATATGTATTAAAACAATTAGAAGAATCAATTGAGAGAAAACCAGATATCATCATAATTGACAGATCTTTATTTGATAGACTAATTTGGGTTGATAGATTATATTTAAAAAATGGAATGAGTGAAAATGAATATAGTGAATATAAAAAGTTATATATACCTTTAATTAAAAATAAAATTGATATTGTTATTTCAACATATGCGGATAGTCTAACATCATTAAAACGTGATTACAATGCAAATTTATCACTTGAAAAAAGATCGTTTCTTAATGAGACAAATTTAAATGAATATAATGAATCATTATTAAATATGAAAAAGTTATCTGAAGAAGAAAATATAAACTTTAACTTATTTGATACAACAAATAAAAATCAAAGAGAGATATCTTTTGAAGTTGTAGATTGTTTATTAAAAGATATGAGACAAAATTTACTAAATAAGGCTTATAAAGAGTTTGATTTTAAATAAAATAAGTAAAAATGTGATACACAAGTATGCGTTGAACTAAATAATTAATTATACAATAATATTCTAACTATTAAAAATTATAAAATTATAGTTAATAACAAACTCAAAATACTAAAATATGCATTTAATATAATAGAAATATATATTAAGGATGGTGATGCATATGGGAGAAAAATTTGAATTAGAAGTTTTAACTAGGCTCGCTGTTATTGAAAGTAAAATAGATGATTACAAACTTATAAAAGAAAAGTCAAATGAAGCATATAATTTAGCAAATAGAAACTTAGAAACTATTAACAAAATTGAAGACAGAAATAAATGGTTATGGAGGACATCAGTAGGAGCTTTAATAACAGGTTTGATAGGAATACTTATATTATTTATCAAATTAGGACTCGGAATTAATTAATATATATAAAAAGGTCTAGAAAAATCTAGACTTTTTTGTTATAATATTATCGGATTGCCCAATAGCCAAGTGGTAAGGCGGTAGACTCTGAATCTATTATGCGTTAGTTCGAATCTAACTTGGGCAGCCATGGCCTGTTGGTGAAGTGGCTTAACACACTGCCCTCTCACGGCAGCATTCATGGGTTCGAATCCCATACAGGTCACCAAATTTTGTATATAGATTTAACATAATAAGAAGTGCTTTTAAAATATAAAAGCACTTTATTAATAGAAAAGAGGGTAAACTTATGAAAGGTAAAATCAAATATATTGTATTTAGCATTTTAGTAATTTTACTTATTTGTCTTATATATCTTATAGAAAGTGGAAAAATAATTCCATTTGATGATGCAGTATACAGTTTAATTGCGGGAAATATAACAGAAGAAAAAACAAGGTTTTTCCAGTTTATATCTAATATGGCATGTACACAATGTATAGTTCTTTTATGTTTAGCATCCTTAATATTTATAAAAAATATAAAAACGGGTATATTAATTTCTGTAAACTCTGTAAATAGTGTGATTATAAACTCGGTGTTTAAAAGAATAATAAAAAGAGAAAGACCAATAGTACTTCACTTAATAGAACAAACAGGATTTAGTTTCCCAAGTGGACACGCAATGGCCGCAATGAGTTTTTACGGATTTTTAATCTATTTAATCGCAAAATCAAAATTTAATATATATACAAAAGTAATATACATATTTTTATTATCTACCATAATCCTTTTAGTAGGTATAAGCAGAATTTATCTTGGAGTACATTATGCGAGTGATATAATTGGTGGATATTTAACATCAATTATCTATATGTTTATTTATATTTTTGCTGTGGATAAAATAAAGAAGAAAATCAAAACTGTCTAAAACTGTAAAAAACTTCCTAAATATGGGAAGTTTTTCCTTTTATGTGTTATACTAATAACAAAAGGATGTGTTTATATGCTTAGAAAAAATAACAAAAAAGATACTTTAGATATAGAAAAAGTAAACGAAGGTGTTGTTTTACTTAATAAGATGCTTAAAATAATGTTTGTAGCACTTATTGTAGCAGCAGTTATGCTTGTAACATATATATTTAAAGAATGGAAAATATTTAAATTTATTGGAGTACTTTTAAATACATTATCTCCATTATTTATAGGTATAATAATTGCTTGGTTATTTAATCCAATTGTAACATTCTTAACAAAGCATAAAATGAATAGAGTAGTCGCAACTATTATTGTTTATACAGTATTCATTGCGTTACTTATAGTATTATGTGTATTTAGCGTTCCAACTTTAACAAAACAAATAAATGATTTTATAGGCATGGTTCCAAGTTTAACAACAAAATTAAGTTCATTTATAGACAAAATATTTGAAATATTTGAACCAGTACTTGATAGTAATGCAGCAGATATAAAAGCAAGTTTATTTAGTACAATTGTTGATGTAGGAAAACAAATAACTGTTGGATTACCATCAAAAGTAATTACAATTGCAACTTCATTTGTATCAGGTCTTGGAACATTTGTAATTGGATTATTTATTGGACTTTATATGCTTTTTGATTTTGATAATGTTAGTAAAGTTTTTTTAAGCATATTACCAGTAAAAGCAAGAGAAGATGCTGGTAACTTAATGAATATTGCTAATAAAACGTTATTTAACTATATTCAAGGAATATTAATGACAATGACTTTAATTTTTATAGAAAATTCAATTGGTTTTTCAATCGCAGGATTAAAAGCATCAATTCTTTTTGCATTCTTCTGTGGTATTACAAATGCTATTCCATATGTTGGACCATGGATTGGTGGTATTCCAGCTGCTATAGTAGGTTTTACACAAGGAGTGCCAACAGGTATATTTGTAATAATAAGTATTTTAGTATCACAAATGCTTGATAATGTAATATTTACACCACTTATACAAAGTAAAGGGTTAAAGTTACATCCAGTAACAGTTATTATTGCTCTTCTTGTATTTGGAAAATTCTTTGGAATTATTGGTATGATAATTGCAGCTCCATGTGTTGCGATTATTAAAACAATATTTATGTATTTTAACGATAAATACGAATTAATTAAATTAAATGAAGAAATAGAAGAAGAAGTGGAGAAAAAAACAAGTGAGTAGAAAAGAAAAAGTAATAGAAGTATTAAAAGTTTTAGGTTATGGCCTTTTAGTATATTACTTTATTCCGTTTTTTGCGTATGGATTTAACGAGTCAGGTGCGAATATTTATGCAAAAATATGTGTACTTTTAGTAAATAATATATATGCATTAATCGCAGGAATGATTATTACTAAAAAATGTGGATTTAAATGGTACTATTCATTTTTAGTAGCGTTTATATATGTTCCATCAGCATTATTTTATTACAATAATGATACAGTAATATATTCGGTACTTTATATAATAATGTATATAGTAGGAACTTTAATACAATTAAATATAAGAAAAAAATAAACCTTCAATTTATATTGGAGTTTTATTTTGGAAAAAAATATCATATGATTTACTAGGGTGAAGACTATGATAGTAATTGATCCATCAAAAGGTGGAAGAGAAAGTGGAGTAACAGGTAACGGAATAGTTGAAAAAGATTATAACCTTCTTATAAGTGAGTATATATTTAACAGATTAAAAAGTTTAGGTGCTGATGTAAAAATAATTAGAACAACAGATGAATATATAAGTGAAGATGATAGAGCAAATAAAATATTAAATGCATATGGTAATAATTCTAAAGTAGTTGCGCTATCAAATATGCTTGGAAATACCGGAAGTGGAGCAGAAATAATATATGCACTTAGAAATAATAGTAATCTTGCTTCAGCACTTGCAGAAAATTTAGATGATGCAGGTTTAACAGTAAGCAAGTACTATCAAAGAAGAAGTGAAAATGATACAAGTAAAGACTATTATAATATTCAAAAAGATACAGGTTTAATTGAAACAATTATTGTAAACTATGGAAATATAAATAATATAAATGAAGCTACAAATATTAAAAATGAATGGGAAGATTATGCTGAAGCAGTAGTTAAATCACTTGCAAATTATACAAATGTTCCGTATTATAAAGAAGGAGAATCACAAGAGATATACACAGTAAAAAAAGGAGATAGTTTATGGAAAATAGCAAATAAATATAATACTACTGTGGAAAAATTAAAAAGTGCAAATAACTTAAAAACAAATACATTAAGCGTTGGACAAAAACTTGTAATTCCAAGTATAAGTGTAAGTCCAGAAGTAAGTGATACATATATTGTTCAAAAAGGAGATAGTCTTTGGAGTATAGCAAACAAATTTAATATGACAGTATCAGAATTGAAAAATTTAAATAATTTAACAAATAATTTATTAAGTATAGGTCAAGTTTTAAAAATAAAAGATTCATCTAATAATGGAAAAACAACTTATACTGTGCAAAAAGGGGATAGCCTTTGGGTAATCGCAAACAAATATGGTATAACTACAGAAGAATTAAAAAGTTATAATAATTTAACAAGTAATTTATTAAGTATAGGTCAGGTACTAAAGATTCCACAAGGAAAAACAAGTACTGAAAACATATACACAGTAAAAAAAGGAGATAGTTTATGGACTATTGCAAATAGATATAATACTACAGTTGAAAAAATAAAAGTTTTAAATAATTTAACAAGCAATTTATTAAGTATAGGTCAACAATTAAAAATTCCAAATTAAAATCTTTAATTTTAATATAAAGTATGGTACAATGTACTTGGTGATAGAATGAAGATTATAAAAATAAGTGCTTTATGGTGTCCAGCATGTCTTATTACAAATAAAGCAATTGATAAAATTAAAGAAGAACAAAATATTGAAGTAGAAAATTTAGATTATGATTTTGATGAAGATGAGGTAAAAAAATATAATGTGGGAACAACACTTCCAGTACTTATTTTTATGGATCAAGATAAAGAATTATTCAGACTAATAGGCGAAAAAAATTATGAAGAAATAATGAAAACAGTAGGTGATGTAAAATGAAAAAAATATTAAAGTTTTTAATCGTATTTGCAGTCTTCTTATTATTGCCAGTAAGTGCGAAAGCAGATGAAAAGGTAATAAATATTCATTTGTTCTATGGAAATGGATGCCCTCATTGTGCCGCAGAAGAAGAATTTTTAAGTGATTATTTAAAAGATAGAACAGATGTTAAATTATATAAATATGAAATTTGGTATGATTCACATAATCAAGAACTATTATCAAAAGTTCAAAAAGAAATGGGAACAACAAATAAAAATGGTGTACCATTTACTGTAATTGGTAAAAAAACAATAGTAGGATATGCAGATGGAGTAACAGATGAACAAATAAAAGATGCGATTAACTATTATTTAAATAATGATTATAGAGATTATGCCGGTGAAATAACAGGAAAAGTTAAAAAAGCTGAAGTAAAAGAAGATACAACAAAAGATGAAAGTAAAACAGAGGATAAAAAAGAAAATAAAATAGAAAAAGCAGATGATACTAAAGATTCTGATCAAACAGATGAAAATGTTACAGTTCCAGTACTTGGAAAAATAAATGCTAAAAAAGTATCACTTCCAATACTTGCTGTAGTACTAGGTTTCGTTGATGGATTTAATCCATGTGCAATGTGGATATTAATTTTCTTAATTACAATGTTATTTAATATGAAAGATAGAAAAAAGATGTGGATACTTGGTTTAACATTTATTTTAACATCAGGAATTGTATATCTAATGTTTATGCTTGCTTGGCTAAATTTAGCAACATTTATAAGTAAAATTGCATTTATAAGATTATTAATCGCAGTAATTGCACTTGTTGTTGGATTAATTAATGTATATAAATATATTGATTCATTAAAGAAAAAAGATGAAGGCTGTGATGTAGTAGATAAAAAAGATAGAAAGAAAATAATGGAAAAAATAATTTCTATAACTCATGAAAAGAAATTTATAATTGCGCTTCTTGGAATTATGGTTTTAGCAGCATCAGTTAATATTATTGAACTTATGTGTTCAATAGGTATTCCACTTTTATTTACACAAATACTTGCGATGAATAATTTAAGTACATTTAGTTATATGATATACATGTTTATATACATATTCTTCTTCTTAATAGATGATATAGTTATATTCGTTATATCAATGGTAACACTTAAAGTAACTGGTTTATCAACTAAATATACAAAATATTCACATTTAATAGGTGGAATAATTATGCTTATAATTGGTTTATTATTAATTATAAAACCAGAATTATTAATGTTTAATTTTTAAAAGACTATTAGTCTTTTTTTTTATTATTCGAATATATTTTATTGAAAGGGTATATGTATGGATAATAAAATAAAAATTGGTATTCCAAGAGGACTTTATTATTACAAATATAATATATTATGGAAAGAATTTTTTAAAGAACTAGGTTGTGACATAATAGTAAGTCCAGAAACAAATTTTGAAATACTTGAAAATGGTAAAAAATATTCAGCAAGTGAAATGTGTTTATCACTAAAAATTTATATTGGACATGTCTTTTATTTAAAAGATAAAGTAGATTATGTTTTAGTGCCAAGAATTGTATGTGAAAAAATAAATTCAGAATCATGTACAAATTTTATTGCGCTATACGATATTATAAATAATACATTTGATGTAAACATTTTAAATTATAATGTTGATGAAAGAAAAAGAAAAACTGAAGAATCAGCATTTATCAAAATGGGTGAAAAATTAGGATTTGGGAAAAATTTTATAGAATCAGCATACCATAAAGCAAAAAAAGAAGAATATAAACAAAATAAAATAAATTATTTAGTTCAGAATAAAAAATTAGAAAGAAATAAAACTAAAATATTACTTGTATCACATTACTATAATACTTTTGATAATTTAATAGGAAAAGAAATGACAAAAATACTTAATGATTTAGATTGTGAAGTTATATACGCATGTGTAGGTAATCCTGATAATGATAAGGATTTATACAAAAAAATAACAAAAACGTTAAGATGGCTTAATAATCAAGAACTTTTAAATTCAGTTATAGAATATGAATCACAAGTAAATGGAATAATTCTTCTTTCATCATTTCCATGTGGACCAGATTCCTTAGTAAATGAAATGGTTACAAGAAACATAAATATTCCATCTATTACAATTTTAGCAGATGGTCCAATTAATAATGAAGGTACAAATACAAGAATAGAAAGTTTTGTAGATATAATTAAGGGGGAAAAATATGAATAATAAAGTAATTAGTTTTCCTCATCTTTCAAATTATGATGTTCCAATTAAATATCTAATAGAAAAATTAACAGATGCAACAGTAATTCCATCTCCATCTATTACAAAAAAAACAATAGAATTAGGTTCAAAATATAGTCCAGATTATGTTTGTATGCCTTTTAAATATACTTTAGGTAATTATATAGAATCACTAGATAATGGCGCAAATATTTTAATTCAAGCAGGTGGTGGATGTAGATTTGGTTATTATTTTGAACTACAAAAGAAAATACTTGAAGATTTAGGTTATAAATTTGAATTTTATTCTTTATCTGATAATGATGTAAATGGCATTGGTAGTATGTATAATATGCTTAGAAAAATAAATCCAAACCTAAAAAAAATAAAATATTTATATTATCTAGTGCTAACATTTTTAATGATAAACTATATGGATAAAATTGATATGTATATAAGAAAAAATATTGGTTTTGAAATAAAAAAAGGTAGTTTTGAAAGAATAAAAAAAGGAATGTTAAATTCATTTTATAAATCAAATAACATCTTTACTTTAATAAAAAATTATTACAAATATAAAAGAAAATTTAAAAATATAAAATTAGATAAACCTAAAAATTGTATAAAGGTAGGAATTATAGGAGAACTATATACATCAATGGAAGAAAATGCAAATTACTTCATTGAAAAAGAATTATCTAACATGAATATAGAAGTAACAAGATATACTAATGTTACATTTTTACTTGTTACAAAAAGATTTAAAGAAAAGTATTATTTATGGAAAGCTAGAAAATACTGTAAATACTCAATGGGTTCAGATGCAATGGAAAATATATCAAGGGCAAAAATATTAATTGATAAAGGATATGATGGAATTATACATATTAAACCATTTGGTTGTACTCCAGAAATTGGTGCGATGAAAGTACTTGAAAAATTATGTACAAATGAAAAAATACCACTTATGTTTTTAACATTCGATACAAATACTAGTGAACTTGGAATAAAAACAAGATTAGAAGCATTTAATGACATGCTTATAATGAGGAGGAATAATGAAAAATAATGCTTATTTAGGTATAGATATAGGTTCAATATCAACTAAAGGAGTAATTATAGATGAACAAAATAATATACTTGCATATGAATATATAATGACAGATGCAAATCCAATAAAAGCATCCAAAGAACTTGTTAGAAGATTATCAACTAAATTTAATTATAATAAATATAAAATTGTAGGTGTAGGTACAACTGGTAGTGCAAGAAGACTTATTGGTGAAATGCTTGGTGCAAATATTATAAAGAATGAAATAACAGCACACGCTGTTGGAACTATTACAATTCATCCTGATGTAAGAACTATTCTTGAAATAGGTGGTCAAGATTCAAAAATAATACTTATTAATAATGGTGTAATAACTGATTATGCAATGAATACTTTATGTGCCGCAGGAACAGGTTCATTTTTATCTAGTCAAGCAAAAAGACTAGGTATTAATATAAATGATTTTGGGAAAATAGCACTTACTTCAAATAATCCTGTAAAAATAGCATCACGATGTACAGTATTTGCAGAATCTGATCTTGTTCATAAAGCACAAATAGGTTATATGACAGAAGATATAGTTTCAGGACTATGCAAAGCAGTTGTTAATAATTATTTAGGTAATGTGGCAAAAGGAAAAAAGATATATCCTAAAGTTGTATTTCAAGGTGGTGTTAGTAAAAATATAGGTGTTGTAAAAGCATTTAAAGATGAATTAAAAATGGATATTATTGTAGATGATATTGGTCACTTAATGGGTGCATTTGGTATTGCTATTTTAAGTAAGAAAAAAGAAAAAATAGATAATTTTTCGTTTAATATGGATAATATAAAATTTGAGGCAAAAATAAAAGAATGTTCTAAATGCGCTAACAATTGCGAGGTAGTTAGAATATATAAAGAGGAAAAATTAATCGATTCATGGGGGAATAGGTGTGAAAATGGTTTAAAATAATTAAAAAAGCCTTTACAAAACTAGGGTATATTGTGTTATAATGTTATTAACAATACGAGATATAGTAGCGGGAGATGAAATATTATGACACAAAAATTAGATTATAGTAGAGAAGATGCAATGGAAATATTAAATAATGTTAATTTCTCTGATGAAGAAAAAAGAAGTCAATATGAAGAATATATGAGTGAACTTAAAAAGACAAGAAAGAATGCAATAGTTACAAAATTAAATGACTTAGCAAGAGAAATACCAACAATAACAAAAGATATTTATATATCAGTTTTGAAGAAATATGAAAATGATGATTTATCAATACCTTTTGAAGTTATCGAATCTGAACTTAGTACATTTGAAAAAGATATGCGAAAGAAATATGATGAATATTTAGCATCTCAAAAAGAAGAAGAGGAAGAAATATTACCAGATGTTACTAAGGAAGAAAATGAAGATCTTGAGTCAATGACTTTTGATGATACTATATTTGATGCACCTAAAGTAGAAGAAAAAGAGGATGAAGAAGAATTAAAACCATCGTTTTCTCTTACAAGTGAAATGAGTGTATTAAATGAAGAACCAGAACTTTTAGCAAAACCTTTATTCAATGAAGAAGATGATTCTATGGAAGTAATGCCAGAAGAAAATGATTCAGAAAAAGGTAATGCAAGTGCTATAATAATTTCAATAATCGCAGTAATAATTGGTGCAGTTGTAATGTACTCAATAATTAGATTAAACTAAAAGTCAAACAATAAAAAGTTTGATTTTTTTTATGCATAAAAAAAGAAAGTTATTCCTCATGAAGTTGTAATATAAAAGTGGACATAAAAAAAGATGTTCCACTTTTTTGTTTG
>ERZ857965.1161-NODE-1161-length-28679-cov-3.568369_pt1 | contig 28679 bp, 20 predicted proteins | sample MGYA00519758_ERZ857965 | MGnify/ENA primary metagenome ERZ857965 (study PRJEB31778, sample SAMEA3449381) | human gut metagenome | biome: human gut; feature: human-associated habitat; material: faeces | place: United Kingdom | collected 2010/2012 ... | reverse complement strand
AAGAAAAGCCGCTGGATTTGCGCAGTATTGCCAACAAGCTGCGCAATATGTTCCAGGAGACCGTGGAGGCGAAAAACGTCCGGTTCTCCGTGACGTTCCAGGATTTTGACACGTACTATGTGATTGCAGACGATATTCGCCTTTGCCAGGTGCTGACGAATCTGGTTTCCAATGCGGTCAAGTTTACTGCAAAAGGCGAGATCACAGTGACCTTTCAGAAAATGCTTCAGGAAAAGGAACGCATGGACTTTCTGATTAAAGTGCATGATACCGGCATCGGCATTGAGCCGGCGTTTCTGGAAAAGATTTTCCTGCCCTTTGAGCAGGAGAGCCGCAATATCACCAAGAAGTACGGCGGCAGCGGTCTGGGCATGGCAATTACAGACAACATCGTCCGCATTATGGGCGGAACGATCGTCATTAATAGTATGCCCGGAAACGGCTCGGACTTTAACGTGTTCCTGTCCCTGCCGCTGGCAACAGAGGAGCAGATCCGGCAGATTCCTGTGGAAGAGATGCCGGAGGAGGTACAGGAAAGTGCGGACTATACCTTTGCAGGGAAGCAGATTCTTCTGGCGGAAGACAACGAGATCAATGCGGAGATCGCCGTGGACATCCTGGAGGAGGAGGGTGCATCCGTCGATGTCGCCGGAAACGGAAAGATTGCCGTGGAGATGTTCGAAAACAGTCCGGTAAATCACTACGATTTGATTTTGATGGATGTGCAGATGCCGGAGCGAAACGGCAGAGAGGCGGCAAGCGATATCCGCCGCCTGGACAGAGCGGACGCAAAAACGGTTCTGATCTTTGCCCTTTCTGCGGATGCCTATGTGGAAGACAAGCGGCTGTCCCGCTCTTACGGCATGGACGGACATTTTGCAAAGCCGGTGGATTTTCAGAAGATGAAAACCGAGATCGGCGAAATCATCCGGCAGAAAAAGCGGTAAGTGTTTCGGACTTTGCACAGAAAGTCCGTGGAGGTGGGAAAAATGAAAAAAGTGCAGAAACGGATTCTGACCGTGATCGTTTCGCTGACAATTACGGGTTCCGGCATCGCTACCTATCTGCGGTATTCGGGGAATTCCTTTGATCCGGAAAAATACACCCGAAACTCGGCTTGGAACCGGAATCAGATCACGTTTGACGACGATCAAACAGACGATGAATACATGAACAGTGAAAAGCAGGATGATACCACAGAGGACAGCCGCCAGCTGGAACAGGATGACAATGCTGACCAGGCGCAGACGCCTTCAGAACAGCGTGACAATGCCATTCTGTTTGAATCCCAGACGCCGCAGAATCTGAATGTGCCGGCACTGATTACCCAGGATACCGACGGCGGCAGTGGAGACGGCGCCGCTGTCTCTCCGCAGCAGGCGTCACAGAATGTGACGTCCTACCTGGTGGGAGACCGCAGCGGAAGTGCATCCGGTCCGGTCGCAGTCATTCCGTCTGCATCCGGCAGCGGTACAGTGATTTCCGGCGGAACATCCGGAAACTCCGGTACAGCCGGGAAAAGCGATCAGAACGGAAAGGGCAACGCAGGCGGAACTTCCGGAAACGGAAACAATTCCGGCGGCAGCCAGAATAACGGCGGCGGTCAGACGGACACGCCTGGAACAGATACACAGCCGGAGCAGCCCGCCGCACCGTCCTATGACAACAATTACACGGAAAAAACGCCGGAACAGCCCAGCGATATTTATGAAAACCTGTTGATTCCGGTACGTCCCATGCCGGAAGAGGGACTGGAAAATGCCGACAGCGCAAAAGTGCCGGAGCTGATGGTAAATCCGCTGAATGAGACGTTCGATGCGGATATGATCTATTACGGGGAAGAACTGGACGCCTGGAAACTGTTGTGTGCCTGCAATGTTCACGTGAAGTACAACGGCACATATTACCGCATTACCTCGCTGAACGACAATTTCAAAATTACCGGTTACCCTAAAAAGGCAGAGAAAGACTTCACGGCATCGTTTGCATTCCGGCTGAATGCCAACAGTGACTGGGTCAGAAAAGATGTCAGCTTTGAAGTGTATCCCTATAAGACGGTGCTTTCGGATTATAACCATGCGGATTTCATCAATCCCAAGAGTGACCAGTATCCGGCAGAAAACGAGTCTGTCGATCTGCTGAATTACTACGGGAAAATGTATCATTCGGATCATTCGTTCCCTAAACTCGGAGAATCCATCCGTCAGATCTTCCTGGGATGGTCGGAGAACAACGGCGGCGACCCCGTCTACTACCGCTATACCCCAACGAAAAAAGGCTTGAATATCCTGTATCCTTTGGGAACGGCAGAACTCCCGAAGGAGTTTATGGCGGAGATCAGTTCCATGTGGTCGGAGGATGACCACTACTATTTCATTCAGACACTGACCGGATATACCGGTTCCAGCCGTGATCTGGAGATTCCGGCAGGGCTGCAAAAGGTTGCCCTGGAGGCAGACGTAGACCGTGTTTCCGTTCCGGCATCCGTTCTGGAAATCACCAGCACGCTGAAGGTAAAGGATTCCTACGATGTCTCAGAAAAGAATCCGGCGCTCACGTCCCGGGACGGCGTTTTGTACAACAAAGCCTGCACGGAACTGTATGCAGTGCCGTATGCGAAAACGGAGATCACCGTTCCGGAGACGGTGAAAAAGGTGACTTTTCCGGAAGAAAATCAGATTCAGAGCCTAACTTTTCAGTCCGCAGAGCCGCCGGAAATTGAACTACGCCGGCTGGATCATGCAAAAATCTATGTGCCGGATGATGCCTACTTCGACTATCTGAAAAAGTGGGCAATGCGTCTTGGCACAAACCAGCTCGTTCCCCAGAGCGACAAGAATCCCACGGATTTCTATACCCAGGATGACGCCATTTTGCTAAATACAGAAAACGGCACTGTGCTGTACGGTCTGACAGAACAGGTAGCCGGTACTTATGCCGTGCCGGAGGGAGTGACCGAGATTCGGAAGGGCGCATTTGAGGGAAGAGACTTGAAAGCGCTGATTCTGCCTGCATCCCTGCAAACGCTGGACAGCGGTGCATTCAACGGGCTGGACGGCACGCAGATCTACTTCCAGGGTGAGACTGCTCCGGCTGCGCAGGCGGACAGCTTTTCTGAGAATATCGGCGGTCTGCACATTCCGGCGTTCAGCATGGAGTTTGATACGGAACAGTGGAATACCTATGATATTCCCATCGCCGCTGAGGCGTATGCCATTTGTGAAACGGACGGCAACGTCTATTTCCAGGAACAGGACGGTGCAACACTTCTGACCGCTGCGCCGGATACTGTGCATTTCAGTGCGGAGAGTCTGCCGGGCGTTTCCATCAAAACCATCGGCAGCCGTGCGTTCCGGAATTGTTCCGGGCTGATGACCGCAGAACTGCCGGAGGAGACCAAAGAAATTCAGCAGAACGCTTTTTCCGGGTGCAGTGCTTTGGAATCGGTGGTGTCCTTGTCTGAGGATGAACTGACCATCGGCGACGGCGCATTCGACAACTGCATGATGCTCTACTGCGTTGCCTGCAATGCGGCATCTGCGGTGATGGAGGGAAACTATGCGCCCGGCAACAACAGCTTTTTCTACCGCCCGTATGATTCCTATGGATACGCCGGCTGCTTTGCGGAATTTACCTATCGGTACCGAATGGAGACCGGCGCAGACGGTGTTGCCGGTGTCTACGGAAGTTCCGGGGAAGAGAGTTACCTGTTGTCCGTTTCCGGCAACTTGAACGGAACATATACCTTAGCACCGAACACCGTGGAAATTGCATCGGGTGCATTCTCCCGGTGTCAGAATGCGTTTTTCATTGCACCTGAAAGCTTTGCGTCAGTCATGTTTGTGGACGATGCGGCGTTCCAAAATTCGGGTATCAGCGGAGAACTGACATTTTCAGATGCCTTTTCACTGCTGGGCAGCAATGCGTTTCAGGATTGCAGCAATCTGACTGCCGTGCATTTTGAGACTGGTTCTACACTGCGTTCCATTCCGTCCAATGCGTTTGCCGGGTGTACAGCGCTTTCTGAGGTGACCTTTGGAGCAAACAGCTGCGTGGAATCCATTCATGACGGTGCATTTGCAGAAACAGCTTTGCACAGCTTTACGTTCCCGGAGACCACAAACGAGGTCTATTACAATATTTTCGGCGGCTGTGATGCGCTGGAAGAGATTCGCTTTGCCGGAGAAACACCGCCGAATCTGATCGGATACGGACAGGGCAGTGATTTTGTGTTCCAGTCCAAGTCAGACGGCAGTGTCAACACAGTGCCGCTGGCTGTGCCGGACGGCTGCCGGGAAACCTATGCGGCGGCGTGGCAGTATCCCTATGCAGGTTTTTCCGACCTGGAAAGTCTTTGCAGCGAATATTACGCAGAGTCAGCCGGAGACGGTACATCCATCGAGGAGATCGCACAGGAGATCACAGATACATTCCTGCCCAAGTGGCAGACGCTTTGGGATCTGCTGGGGTGCAGCGAAACAGCACCGGAACCGGACCGGGAGGAAGTCCTGGAAAAACTAAAACAGGCAGAGGAGAATATGCGGCAATGGTGATCGAACAGTCAGAACATATTATTACAGAGGTCAAAAAGGCATTTATGGGAAAGGATGAGATCATCCGGAAAGTTTTGATGACCATTTATGCCGGCGGTCATATTCTGCTGGAGGATTGTCCGGGCGTGGGAAAGACTACGCTGGTGCTGGCGTTTGCCAATGCGCTGGGGCTGGACTTTAAGCGTATCCAGTTTACCACAGATACCACGCCGTCAGACATTACCGGCTTTTCCATGTTCAACCGGGTGAACAATCAGTTCGAGTATCACAGCGGTGCGGTAATGTGCCATCTGCTGCTGGCAGATGAGATCAACCGTACTTCACCGAAAACCCAGTCGGCGCTTTTGGAGTCCATGGAAGAGAAGAACGTGACCGTAGACGGCGTGACCCATCCGCTGCCCAGTCCGTTTATCTGCATCGCAACGCAGAATCCTCTGGGCGCATCCGGTACGCATCCGCTGCCGGAATCCCAGCTGGACCGTTTCATGATACAGCTTTCCATCGGCTATCCGTCCTGTGAGGATCAGATCAAGATTCTGAACGCCAGACGCTATACCAATCCGCTCCATGAGATCAAGCCGGTCTGCGATGCCAAGAGTCTGATGCAGGTGCAGGACTATCTCTCTGCCATCAAGGTGACAGAGGATATCATGCGCTATGCCATCCGCCTGTGCGAGGAGACTCGGGTGCATCCCTTTGTGGAACTGGGCATCAGCCCCAGAGGCGTGATCGCACTCATCCGCATGGCAAAGGCAAACGCTCTGGTAGAACAGCGGAACTATGTAGTTCCGGAGGATGTGCAGAGCGTGTATCTGGATGTCTGCGTTCATCGTCTTGTCCTGCGTCCCCAGGCGCTGATCGAGGGCGTGAACAAGGTGCAGATTTTGCAGGGAATCCTGGAAAAGGTGAAACCGCCGGTGACCATCGGAGGAAAGCTGTCATGATCCGGCACAAGGTGAGCTACTTTTTGTCCATCGCAGTCGTGCTGGTGCTGTTGTTTTTCTTCCCGAAACCGATTCTTCTGGCAGTGCTGCTCCTGGAGATCGCCCTGCCGCTTCTGGCGCTCGTTCTGCTCCGGATGGATATTGCTGCAATGACCCTTTCGTTACAAGCACCGGTGACAAGCAATGTCAATGCGCCGCTTGCGCTGGATATCACCTATAAGGCAAAGCGTCCGCTGTTTTCGGTGTCTGCAGTGGAAATGACCCTGGAGATGCAGAACCTGTTGTTTCACACACAGGAGGAACGCTGGCTGCGGATCGGTCTTTCTTCCCGGAAAAGCTCTCATGTGGAGTTTACGCCGGATATGTGCGGCGAATGGTTTATCCGGGCATCTGGTGTGCAGTGCCTGGACGTCTTTGGGTTCTGTGCCGCCGCAGTACCCTGCGAGTTGTTCTGCCGTGTCAAGGTGATGCCGGAACAGAATGACATCACCATCATGACCGACCAGGCATCCCGGGCAAAGCCGGAAGTCGGCTCGTTCCGGGTCTACCAAAAGGGAAACGATACCGCAGAGGTGTTCGAACTGCGGGAGTATCAGGAGGGCGATGAGCTGAAAGCCATCCACTGGAAACTGACCAGCAAGATGGATCGGCTGATCGTGCGGGAATACAGCGATTCCACCCGGTATGACACCATCGTGCTGTATGACATTGCGCTGAAGGCAAACGGCGAGGATGTGGACAAGACATTGCTTTCCACATCCATCGGCGCAGTGGAAAGTCTGAGCCGTGCGCTGGTGCGTGCCGGAATTCCGCATATGGCGGCGTTTGTCTTTCAGAGCCGCATTATTTCCGCACCCATTGCAGCGGAGGCAGATGCCGCAGAGTTCCTCTACACGCTGCTGTCCTATCCGCTGGCGGAGAACAGCGGCATCGCCTGTCAGTTTTTCCTGGCAGGGCAGATCCAGCAGAACTATGAGAGCATGGTGTACTTTACCATACACAGCTTTCCCAAGGAACTGGCGCTGATCCCGGCGGATGTGAACCTGGATGCCGTAGTCGTCACGGACAAGGATGGCGTACCTGTTGTGACACAGCCGGCAAGGGCGAAAGTGCTGGTCGAAGTGCCGGTGACATATCTGCGGAAAAACCGGAGTTTCCGCATTATACTATAAGAATCCATTTCCGGACATTGTGCTGAGGAGGTGTATCCAGATGCAGCTGCATCGAAAACCAAAAAAGAAACCGGAGACCATGCCAGTTTTTACGGAGCAGCCTCCTGTGTACAATATGATTTTGGAATGTATTTGCGCCGGGCTGTTTTCTGCCGGGTTCTGTGTGTCATTCCTGCACTACGGAACGGCAGAGGTACCGCTTTTCTGGGTACTGCTGTGTGCAGCTGCGGCGGTTTTGTGCCATTCGCTGTCCCTCTGGAAACCGTTTCGCAAAACAGCACTGCTGGTTCCGAACGGGCTGGCACTGCTGGTGCTGCTGATCGGATTCCCGGACTGCAAAAACGGAGCGATCCTTTTTCTCAACAGCGTGATCTCCAGATGGAACACGGTGAGCCATGATGCAGTCTCGCTTTTGGGCGGCACAGGCACAGCCGGCGTTTTCTCTCTGATCTTTACCATTCTGCTGATCGCCGCCTGGGGATATCTCCTGGTGCAGATCAACAAACCAACTGTCAGCTTTTTCGTTCTGCTGGTTCTGACGCTGCCGGCACTGCTCCTGCAATGCTTTTCCGGCATCGGCGTGGGGCTGTATCTGATCGGCTGGCTCTTACAGCGCATCTGTCACTGTGAGCGTTCTTTCAGCTGGAAAAAGGTGGGATGGTGCGTCACAGCGTCTGCGGTGATTCTGAGTGCGGCAGCGGCATCCGGCAGCCGGGAATTCCACACGGTGAATGTGCTGCGTGAGAATGTCCGTGCAGCGATCACACGGGTGCGTTACGGCGAGGACACACTGCCGAAAGGAGATCTGTCCAAGGCGTACCGGATGAACCGGGGTGATAAAGATCGGCTCATGGTGCGCCAGACTCAGGCGAAAGACCTGTACCTGCGTGGATTTGTGGGTGCGGATTACGGCAACGGCAAATGGCAGGAACTGAACCGTTCGGACTTCCGGGGAGAAAATGACGGCATCGAGTCCTGGTTTGTGGAACATCAGTTTTCACCGTCTCAGCAGTACTGCGAATACGGCACTGCTGGTGGGGAACAGTTCCCGAAAAACCGTGTCTCCGTCGAAAACAACGGCGCAGACCGACGGTATGTTTACCTGCCCTATTCGGCAGATCAGCCGGACTGTTCCACCCGAGTTCACCGGGATGCGGCGGTGCAGTCTGCCGGGCTGTTCGGTACAAAGCGGTATGATTTCACGGAATACGCCAACGATTATCCGGGAGAGCTGCTCTATGTGGACGACTGGGCAATGCACCCGGAGACAAAGGCAGAAAAGGCGTATCTGGACTGCGAGGCGATCTACCGCAGTTTCGTGTACCAGAATTACCTGGATATCCCGGAAGAACTGCGCTCTGTGATACAGGAAAAGTTTCATGATCCATCCTATACGGAGACGGATAACACCGTCTACCAGGTGACCCAGTACATCCATGACGTTCTGGAAAACACCTCGTCCTACCAGATGGAGCCGGGGCGAACCGATTCCGAAGAGCCGCTGGAAAAGTTTCTGAACGGCGGAACGGGAAACTCTGCCTTTTATGCAACGGCGGCAGTTCTGGCGTATCGTTCGTTTGGCATTCCGGCACGGTATGCCGAGGGCTACTACGTTAATGGTACGCTGGTGCGGGACAAGGTCAGCGCACAGCTCACGGCAAAGGATGCCCACGCCTGGGCAGAAGTCTATATGGACGGCATGGGCTGGATTCCCATTGATGCAACACCGGGGTATTATCACGATGTCTATACCCTGATGCAGATGGTACAGCAGCCGCAGAATGTGGAAAAGGTGAAGATCGCCGATGACAGCGAGACACAGACCGGCAATGTGCAGAACAAGAGCAAACGGGATACTTCCGGAGGAAGTGTCCTGGATACGGTGGAAAATGCGGCAGTGCTACTGTTGGGAATCGCTGCGCTGCTGCTGATTCTGGCGGCTGCGGCAACTGCTGTCCTGGAAGTGCGCATTACAGTAACGCAGGTTCGCTCTCAGAATCGGTATCAGAAAGCCGATGAGCGAAAAAAACAGGATATTCTCTGCATGATGATCCCGAAAATGCTGCATTGCATGGGCGTGGAAATGCACATCGGCTGGCAGGCGGAAACGGCGGAACAGCGGATGAAAGAAAAAATCCCGGAACTGTGTGACGGAGAATACGAGCGTGTCAACCAGTTGATGGAAAAGTACATCTACGGGGAAACGACGCTTCAGCCCTATGAAGTCCGTGTGCTGACATCGTTTCTGAAAAAGATATCTGACCCAAAGCGAAAGACGCTCACTCGCCGGGAACGGTTTCAGATCCGGCGTGCAGGGATATTGATGACAGAAGAAAACAATGATTGACAAATGATGATAAATTATGGTATACTATAGGCAGAACCGAACCAAGTCTGCCTGTCGGATTTGCACGGTATTGCTTATGATTTAGGGTATGTGAAGAAATGAAACGGGGTTCGCAGCGGCACTTCTTTGCGGTTTGCCTTTTCCATCCGATCTGAAAGGAAGATACAGCAGTGGAAATCTTAGAAACATTCAGCACAAACCATGAGACACAGTCCGACTATCAGCTGACTTCACAGCAGGCAAAAGAGCAGATGCGCTTTTTCCGGAATGTGTTTACCGTGGTGCGCCTTTTGAAGGGCGAAGATCTGGAAGGTATCCGGGAAAGTACAGAAGATGCGTCTTTTTGCGAATGCTATGACTATTGGGGCAAGGGACAGCCTTGTGAAAACTGCATTTCCATGCAGACACTGCGGGACAGACAGCAGCACACGAAACTGGAATTTCTGGGGACAGATATCTACCAGGTCTTTTCCCGTTATGTTGAAGTGGACGGAAAGCCCTGTGTGATGGAACTGATCCGGAAACTGGACAGCGATTCGCTGATCGGTGCAAGTGAACGGGACAAGCTGATCCGGCAGCTGTCGCAGTATCATGTGGAACTGTACCGGGATGCACTGACCGGAGCGTATAACCGGCGGTATCTGGAAGACAGATCCAGACAGAAGAAGTTTACCGGCGGCGCTGCCATGATCGACCTGGATGACTTTAAGGTGTACAATGACACCTGCGGTCACGATGCCGGGGATATGGTGCTGGAAACGGTGGTCAAGGTGATACGGGAAAGCTCTGACAGCAATGATGTGCTGATCCGCTACGGCGGCGATGAGTTTGTACTGCTGTCGGCAAATGCGGATGAGCAGGAGTTTTACCGAAAGCTGCACCACATTCGCCATAAGATACACAATGCTCCGGTCCCGGGGTATTCCGGTATCCACCTTTCGGTCAGCATCGGCGGCGTGTACTGCGAAAATACCCTGCTGGATGAGGCAATACACCGTGCGGATGTTTTGATGTACCAGGCGAAGAACAAGAAAAATGCAGTGATTATCTCTGAGGCAGATTCTGTTGCGGACAAGGAAAGCAAGCAGGAAATTCTGATCGTGGACGATTCGGAGATGAACCGTGCGATTCTGGCAGAAATGCTGGGAGACTCGTATATCATTCATGAGGCAGTCAACGGCGAAGAGGCACTGCATCTGCTGGAGCGGCAGGGGACAAGCATTTCCCTGGTGCTGCTGGATATCATCATGCCTGTGATGGACGGCTTTGAACTGCTGCATCATATGGCAGAAAACCATTGGATCGACGATATTCCGGTCATTATGATCTCCAGCGAGGATTCTTCCTCCTCCGTGAAAAAAGCTTATGAAATGGGCGTTTCAGACTATATCAGCCGTCCGTTTGATGCGAGAGTTGTCTACCGCCGTGTGTTCAACACCATCAAGCTCTACGCCAAACAGCGGCGTTTGATCTCCATGATAAGCGAACAGGTACGGGAGAAAGACAAAAACAACAGCATGATGGTCAGCATTCTCAGCCAGATCGTAGAGTTCCGGAACGGAGAAAGCGGCAGCCATGTCATCCACATCAAGCGCCTTGCAGAACTGCTGCTGGATCAGCTGGAACGGAAAGACACAAAGTACGAGATCACAAGTGCAGATCAGATGCTGATTCCGCTGGCGGCTGCGCTGCATGATATCGGCAAGATCGGCATTGACGAGAAGATTCTGAACAAGCCGGGACGGCTGACCAAGGAAGAGTTTGAGATCATGAAAACCCACACAGTAATTGGCGCCAATATGCTGGAGAGCCTGGCGATCTACCAGAGCGAGCCGCTGGTTCGTGTGGCGCATGACATATGCCGGTGGCATCACGAACGATTCGACGGAAAGGGATACCCGGACGGGCTTGTGGGCGATGAGATCCCCATTTCGGCACAGGTGGTTTCGCTGGCAGACGTATATGATGCACTGGTGAGCGAACGGGTATATAAAAAGGCGTTTTCCCATGAGAGAGCCATTCAGATGATTCTGAACGGGGAATGCGGTGCGTTTAACCCGGTTCTGCTGGAGTGCCTTCTGGAGATACAGGACACGCTGAAACGGGAATTGGTGGAACAGAGCAAGAACGCCTATGAATACGCTGCGTTGTGAAATCGAGGGAATGGAATCATATGACAATACAGGAATGTTATACAAAGATGGGTGCAGATTATGCGCCTGTGTTACAGCGGCTGGGCAGCGAACGGATCGTGACGAAGTTCGCCCTGCGCTTTTTGGAGGACAAGACGTTTTCCGGTCTTTGTGATGCGCTGGATGCGCACGATGCCGAAGAGGCGTTTCGCATGGCGCACACGCTGAAAGGCATTTGCCTCAATCTGGGGTTTGAACCGCTGCGGCAGGCAAGCTCGGAACTGACCGAGGAACTGCGTGGGCGAGACCTTTCGGTGGACTACGCAGACGCTTTCCAGGCAGTGAAAACCCGGTATCAGCAGACGGTGTCTGCGATTCGTGGCATTGCCGGATAATTTTTGGAAAATGAAAAAGCATACAGTATTTCCGGGAACGGATACTGTATGCTTTTTTGCATTTTAAGAATGCCTGTACAGATCGCAGCCTGCATCGTGGGAATACAGGATGCCAACCGCCTGTAAATACGCATAGATGATGGTACTGCCGACAAATTTCATGCCACGCTTTTGCAGGTCGGTGGAAATGGCATCGGACAGGGGACTTGTGGCTTTTCCGGTTTCGTAAAAGATCCTGCCCTGTGTGAACTGGCACAGATAGTCATAAAAACTGCCAAATTCGGCGGAAATGGCAAGGAAGATCGCCGCATTCCGGACGCTTGCCTGGATCTTGCGCCTGTTTCGCACAATGCCCTTGTCCGCAGCCAAAACACTGCACTTTTCCGCTGTATAGGCGGCGATTTTTTCTGCCTGGAAATCATCGAACGCCTTTCGGAAATTTTCCCGTTTGTTTAGGATACACTCCCAGGAAAGCCCTGCCTGGAATGATTCCAGGAGCAGCATCTCAAACAGATAGGCGTCGTCTGTCCGCAGAACACCCCATTCCCTGTCGTGATAGGCGATGTACTTCGGGTTGTTTGGATTGCACCATTTGCAGCGGTTGGGCATGAGAAATCCTCCTTTTTGTCAGAGACAGAGCAGGCATTTATGATTCCAGAGAAAGGTAGTACTCATACAGCGGAATCGCCTGGTGAATGGCGAATGTGGTGTGGAAACGATGTGTCTCCAGGTCGGACTTGATTTTTGCAATTTCTGTATTGAGATAGCCGGGATGTTCCTTTTCCTCTTCATAGAAAGTGACATGGTCGCCCTCGCTGTTCTCGTCCGCCTGCACTGCGATTTCCAGGTTGCAGTCGTTTTTCTCGTTGTAGTCGTAGACAGACCGGGATGCACCGGTCTGTACCTCTGCCACCAGCTTTTCCACGGCAGCAGCACTGTCACGGTATGCCATGAGAATGGTCTCGTTGGCAATCTGGGTGATAGAGTCGTATACGTTATGTGTTTCGCCGGCATCATCTGTGTAGTCATAGCGGACGATCCAGAACGGCAGGCAGTAGGAGACGGACAAGTCCTTCGATTCGGCGTACTGCTGTGCAGTTTCGATGAACTTTACCTGCTGATACCGTGCGGCGTCATTGTTTTTCCAGTTATATTCGGAATTTGTCCAGACCTCCACATCGTAGGATACGCCAGCCAGCCGGGCATCATACTCCACCATGCTGTTATACTCTGCCACCCGGTCGAATACCCGATAGATGGCGGTCTGATAGCTGTCCTCATACAGCCAGGTGTTTTCTCCGGTCAACAGGTAGACCTTCATATTTCTGGCGTAGGCGTTCTTGACAAAGGTTTCCACCATATCCACGCTGTTTACCAGTTTGTTTGCACCGATGGAGTAGTAGATCTCGGTGACGTCGTAGAACTCCATGGCATCCAAAAACTTGTTCTGTGTGTCGGCGTCGTCATCAATACCGTAGAGTGCCGCCTTTTTGCCTTTCCAGTACCAGGTGGCGCAGTTCATGCTCGTCTCTTCTGTGATGGGATAAACATCCGCTGTGCTGGAATTGTACAGGTATTTTGTGTCACCGGTCAGCCCCAGCGTTTCATTGCTTACCAGATAAAACCGGTCAATGGAGTAGTCCAGGGGACGTTCCATTTGGGTTTCAATGGTACTCTTCAGATTGCCGGAGATCTGATAGTTGTATTCCGATCTGGAGATATAGCCGTTTTTCACTGCATCTGCATAGGACATTCCCACCAGCTGTTCCAGTGGATTCTGCGGTGCAGGTGCGGTCAGCAGCTGCCGCATCCGGCAAAGGTCAAGACCATCCAGTCTGCTGTCTGCATTGCAGTCGCCTGCCTGCCCGTCAGCAAGTGTGACATCCGGGACTTGCAGCAGCCACTTCTGCATCAGAACAATATCTGCGGCGTTCAGTTGTCCGTCCCCGTTGACATCTCCGGTGATCCGGGAATCCTCTGGGGCATCTGTTTCTGCGGCATACAGTGCCGGCTGCGGCAGCGCTGCCGCCAGGAACAGGCATGACAGCAGAGCAGCAAGTGTTTTCTTCATATGGTTCATCCTTCCGTTGTCTTTTGCTCATTATACCATGTTTTGTACGGAAAAGTCAACAAAACCGACGGAATTTCATGCGATTTTGGCAGATACAGGATTCCGCTGAAAAAAGTTTTGGAAAGTATCAAATTTTCTCTTGACAAGTTAGAGTAACAGTGTTATAATAACAGCGTTACAGAAAGGAAGTGCGAAATGAGAAAAGAATCAGCCGGCGTTACAGAGGCACTTCTGAAAAGTGCAGAACAAGAATTTTTGGTGCACGGATTTCACGATGCCAGCCTCCGGAGAATCTCTGCGGAAAGCGGTGTCAGCACCAATTCCATCTATACCCGGTTTGGGGATAAGGCAGGACTGTTTGAAACGCTTGTCAAGCCGGCGGCAGATGGCTTGATGCAGATCTATATGGATTCTGTGCAGGCAGCGTCAGATGTTTCGGAAGTCACCGATGCCATTGCCTGCGGGAACCGGGGAACAGACGATGTCCTGGTGTATATTTACGAGAATTTCAACGCATTCCGGCTCATTTTCTGCTGTTCTGCCGGGACGGAATACGAGACCTATTTCGACAGGCTGGCGGAGATCGAAGAAAGCTATTACAAAAAGTTTGCTGTGCAGTTTTCGGCAGGAGAAAAGGTGGATGACTTTTTCATCCATGTGATCTGCCGGACGGGCTGGCAGTATGTCTATGAGATCGTGTCCCACAATATGGACTTCGAAAAGGCAAAGCTTTTTATGGACGATATCCGCAAGTACAGCTATGCCGGCTGGAAAGCAGTGCTTGGTCTTACGTAAAATTTGTGCTTGTTTTTGCGGAACTGCGTTTACAGGAGTGTGTTCGCATAAAAATGAAATTGTACTTTTTTCGGCACAATTATTTTATGAGAACACGCTCTAAAGTTTGTATATAGGTTAGTGAAATCTAACTATATAATTCTAAAGGAGGAATCACATTGAAACAAAAGGGAAAAAGTTCGTTTCAGAGACTGATGGGGTACGCCGGAAAGCGAAAGTATCTGACATACCTTTCATTGGCTCTTGCGGCAGTGAGTGCAGTGATCGCTCTGATCCCGTTTTATGAGATCTGGCGCATTATCAAAGAGGTTCTGGAAGTCCGGCCGGATTTCAGCCAGGCGGTACATATCAAGACATACGGCTGGTATGCAGTAGGAGGTGCTCTGCTTTCCATGCTGTTTTACATTGCGGCGCTGATGTGTTCCCATCTGGCGGCGTTCCGGGTGCAGGCAAATATGCGGATCGCCATGATGGAACACATTATGAAGCTGCCGCTGGGATACGTGGAAAGCGAGGGAACGGGTAAGATCCGGAAAATCGTTTCGGATTCCAGCGCAGCCACAGAAACTTATCTGGCGCACAACCTCCCGGACAAGGCGGTTTCCATCGCAACGCCCATTGCGCTGCTTGCGGTAATGGCAGTGTTTGACTGGCGGCTGGGGCTTATGTGTCTGATTCCGGCAGTGATCGCTTTTGTGCTGATGGGGTCGGCGATGATGGGGCCAAAGCTGGCGGCAGACATGAAGGAATACCAGAATGCCCTGGAATCCATGTCGTCCGAGGCTGTCGAGTATGTGCGTGGCATTCCGGTGGTCAAGACTTTCGGGCAGACCATCTTTTCGTTCCGTCGGTTCAAAAAGGCTATTGACGAGTATGAAAAGTGGACGGTTTCCTATACCAAGAGCATGATGATGCCCATGGTCGGATTCACCACTGCGGTAAACGCTGTGTTTGCCGTTCTGATTCTTTCGGCATACCTGTTCACCGGACACGGCGTGACCGATACGTTTATTCTGAATCTGCTGTTCTATATTCTGATCAGTTCGATTCTGACCGTAACGCTGATGAAGATTGCCTATGCCGGGGAGTCCAATATGATCGTAACGGATGCGCTGAATCGTATGGACAGCATCCTGGATCTTTCTCCGCTGGCAGAGGCAGAAAAGCCGAAAAGCCCGGCAAATGCCAGCGTTTCCATGGAAAATGTGGTATTTGCCTATGACGGTTCTGAGCGGAATGCGATCGACGGCATTACCCTGGAGATTCCGGCAGGACAGCACATTGCCCTTGTGGGACCGTCCGGCGGCGGAAAGACTACCCTCGCCTCACTGGCTGCACGGTTCTGGGATGTGAAAAGCGGTTCTATCCGCATCGGCGGCACTGATGTAAAGGAGATTGACGGAAAGGAACTGATGAACCAGGTCTCTTATGTATTCCAGGACAGCAAGCTGCTCAAGATGAGCATTCTGGAAAATGTCAGAATGGGCAGACCGGATGCCAGCGATGCAGAGGTAATGCAGGCGCTGCGGGATGCACAGTGCATGGATATCATCGAGAAGTTCCCGGATGGGGTCAATACCCAGATCGGGGCAAAGGGCGTCTATGTCTCCGGCGGTGAGGCACAGCGGCTTTCCATCGCAAGAGCCTTTCTGAAGAATGCGCCGGTGCTGATTCTGGATGAGGCAACGGCTTTTGCAGACCCGGATAATGAGATGCTGGTACAGCAGGCGTTCGAAAAGCTTTCCAAAGACAAGACCGTCATCATGATCGCCCATCGGCTTTCGACCATCACCAATGCAGACTGCATTTATGTGCTGGCAGACGGCAAAATTGCGGAGAGCGGAACACATGAAGAACTGCTTGCCGCAAACGGCGTGTATACGCATATGTGGAATGAATACAACAGATCTGTCAACTGGCAGGTCGGAAAGACAGGTGCTGCGCAATGATTGAAAAATTAAAGCATAAATATGCGCTTTCGGACAAGGGCGCAAAGGATATGATCAGAGCAATTTTTGCCGTTGCACTTGCAAATCTGGTGCTGATGATGCCGGTGGGACTGCTGTACTTTCTGGCGTCCTATCTGCTGGATGGAGAAGTGCCAAGAGAAAAGCTGCCGTTTTTCATTGCGGCAATCGTGGTCATCCTGCTTTTGATCGTTCTGACAACGATTTTTCAGTATCGTTCCACGTTCTTTTCCACCTATGTGGAGAGCGGCGTGCGGCGAAGAACCCTTGCGGAAAAGCTGCGGAAGATTCCGCTTTCCTTCTTTGGCAAGAAAGACCTTGCCGATCTGACCAATACCATTATGGCAGACTGCGCTCTGCTGGAGACAGCGTCTTCTCACTGGATTCCGGAACTGATCGGCGCTATGATCTCCACCACGATCATTGTGATTTCCCTGTTCTTCTTCCAGTGGAAGATGGCGCTGGCGGCGATTTGGGTCATGCCGGTGGCATTTTTGATCGTGCTTTGTTCCAAGAAGTTTCTGAAAAATATGCTGGAAAAGGCATCGGTCTACAAGGTGAACTGCCTGGACGGTATCCAGGAAGGACTGGAGACCGTGCGTGATTTGCGTTCGTACAACATGACCGACTCGTACATGAAAGGGCTGACCAAGAAGATAAAGGCAGTGGAAAAGCACGCCGCCGTTCTAGAATTCACCAATGCGGCTTTTGTCTGCTCAGCACAGATGATCCTGAAACTGGGCATGGGAACTGTGGCAGTTGTAGGCAGTATGCTTCTGGTAAGCGGCGAGATCAATGTTCTCACATTCTTTATGTTCCTGCTGGTGGTGACCCGGATGTACGAACCGCTGCAGATCTCCCTGCAAAACCTTTCTGCAATCATCAGTGCAGACGTGAACTGTAAGCGGATGGATGAGATTTTGTCCCACGAGGAACAGACCGGCAGCGACGTTCTGACCAACCAGGGATATGACATTTGTTTCGATCACGTGGCGTTCTCCTACAAGAGCGGAGAGCAGGTGCTTTCGGATGTCAGCTTTACGGCAAAGCAGGGCGAGGTAACGGCACTGATCGGTCCGTCCGGCGGCGGAAAGACTACGGTTTCCAGACTGGCGGCTCGTTTCTGGGACAACGACAAGGGAAAGATCACAGTCGGCGGCATGGACGTTTCCCGGACCGACCCGGAGAAACTGCTTTCCATGTATGCCATCGTGTTCCAGGATGTCACGCTGTTCAATAATACCGTTCTGGAAAACATCCGGATCGGCAGAAAGGATGCAACAGACGAAGAGGTCATGGCGGCTGCCAAGCTGGCGCACTGTGAGGACTTTGTAGAGCGTATGCCGGACAAGTGGAACAGCATGATCGGTGAAAACGGCTCTGAGCTTTCCGGCGGCGAAAGACAGCGTATCTCCATCGCCAGAGCGTTTCTGAAAGATGCGCCGATCATTTTGATGGATGAGGCGACGGCATCTCTGGATGTGGACAACGAGTCCTTGATACAGGAGTCCATCTCCAAGCTGATCCGGAACAAGACCGTTCTCATCATTGCACACAGAATGCGCACCGTTGACAGCGTAGACAAGATCGTTGTGCTGAAGGACGGAAAGGTTGCGGAAATGGGCAGCCCGGATGCGCTGCGTGCGGAAAACGGCATTTACAAGCACATGATCGACACCCAGGTCAAGACAAACAGCTGGAAATACTGATCGTTTCCGGAAATGACAACAGCCCCGGCATACCGTGGAAAAGCGGTACTGCCGGGGCTGTTTTTGTTTCAAAGGTCAGACTGCTTGCTTTCAGCGCCGACCTTTGACTTAAAGAGATTGGAAAATAGTCTCATACGTCTTGATCTCCTGGAAAGTGTTTTTTCAGAGACTGAACTTTCTCTGAAAAGGGGATATCAATCGTTTAACATATTGGGGCGAGAAATGCAAGTTTGACAGAGGATTACCCCTTGCAAAACAAATGTTATCGTTATTTTATTTGAAAAGGCGTGCCTTGTGTGGATATTCCATAAGTGAGTATAGATTGTGATGATCCCCCTGTCAGCTTAAGCTGACATCCCCCTTTTCAAGGGGGACTTTTCTATAATTTGAATTTTGTGGAAAATACTTTTTTTCTGCTGTCATTGCAAAAGCGCAGATAATATGCTATAATCAAATGGAAAGAGATACCCGGAAAGAAATGAGGTGCAGTATGGAAAATAACAGCATTCGGCATGAGATCGTGTCCAGCAACCCCGATATTGATGTGCGGTTTTATCTGTCCGAGGACAGCGGCAGCTATGTTGCGCCGCACTGGCACAACAGCCTGGAACTGGTGTACATGATCGAGGGGAGCATGGTGACACAGTTTGAAAACAACGTGCGCCAGACGCTGCACCCCGGAGAATTTTCCATCGTCAACCCCAGAGTGATCCATTCGGTGACGGCGCAGAAAAACAAGGCGCTGGTGCTGCTGATCCCCAGCGCTGTGCTGGAAAAGTATATTCCGGCATATGACCTGCTGGAATTTCACGTGGATATGCACCCCGAACATCCGGTAGATGTCACACGGCTGGAACGCATCAAGAAAATTTTCACAGATATGTACATCGTCTATGATGTGCGTCCGGATGCGTATCTGCTCAAGTTCAACAGCCTGCTCTATGATCTGTTGTATACGCTGGTGCATTCCTATTCCATCCGGCTGACGGACAAGGCAGTCAATAAGCGGAATCGTTCCATCAACAAGGTCAAGAACATCATGCGGTATATCGAGGATCACCACAGCGAAAAGATCGTGATGGAAGATATTGCAGCGCATTTCGGCTACAATCCCGACTATCTGTCCAAGCTTTTCAAGAAACAGCTGGGGCTGACGGTGATGCAGTACCTGTATGAGATACGCCTGCACAAGGTTGTCCGGGATCTGCAGGAAACGGATCACAGTATCGGAACGATTTTTGAAGATCACGGCTGCACCAATTATAAGTACGCCATGCAGCTGTTCAAGGAGCGCTATCACTGTACGCCAAAGGAAAAACGCCGGGAGTTTCGGAAATAAAGCAGCACGGAACAGGGGCTTAGACTGGCTTGGTACAGCGATTCCTAAAATAGGATATCTATGGGCAAATCTGCATAAATGTCGGATTTGCCCTATTTTGTTGTCTGAATACCGCCTTTTCAGTCGTCGGGATATCGGTTATAATAGAGACAACAAAAACACGAAAGGAGGAAACCTACCATGGCTTCCGCTTCAAAAACAAAAATCAGCTTTTGGGAACGTTTTTCCTATGGCTGCGGAGATCTGGGCTGTAACATCATCTACTCCGCAATGTCCGCATTCCTGCTCTTTTATTATACCGATTATGTTCACGTCAGTGCCGCTACCATCGGTACCATCATGCTGCTGTCGAGAGTGTTCGACGGCGTCACCGACCTTATCATGGGCGTTATCGTAGACAGAACCAAGTCCCGGTTCGGCAAGTGCCGTCCGTGGATTCTGCGCATGGCAATTCCCTTTGCCCTTGCCGGAATCCTGCTGTTCTCCGTGCCGTCCGGACTGGGGGAAACCTCAAAACTGGTGTACATCTTTATTACGTATAACCTGGTGTCCTCTGTGGTCTACACGGCGATCAATGTGCCTTATGCCACACTGAATGCACTGATTACACAGAACCAGTACGAGCGTTCTGTCCTCAGCATCTTCCGTATGATCCTGGCAACTACCGGCACACTGCTCATCACCAATCTGACCCTGCCGCTGGTACAGTTCTTCGGCGATAACCTCTCCGCATGGACAAAGACATTCGCTGTATTCGGCATCCTGGCAGTGATCGTATTCATGATTACCTTTACCGGAACAAAAGAACGTGTTGTACCGGCAAAGGAGACCAAGCAGGAGAAAGTGCCGTTCCTGAAAGGCATTGTCCTGCTGTTCAAGAACAAGTACTGGATCATGATTACCGTGACTCTGGTATTCATCTTCATCAACTACTCGCTGAACGGCGGCGCAGCCGTTTACTACGCAAAGAACATTCTCCACAATGAGAATATGGTCGGCACCATGAATCTGGTTGCAAACCTGGTGCAGATCGGCGTTATGTTCTTCACTGCATTCCTTATCAAGAAGATCGGCAAGCGGAATATGCTGATTATCGGCGCAGTCGTTTATGGCATCGGCTTTGCAATGTTCGGCTTTGTCGGCACAAATATGGCTGGCATCATCACCGCCTGCGTCCTAAAGGGCATCGGCAACGCCGGCATCTCTTCCTGTATGTTCGCTATCGTATCCGACACCATCGAGTACGGCGAATGGAAAACCGGCTATCGTACTGAAGGTCTCATCAACTCTGCATCCAGCTTTGGCTTTAAGGTAGGAAACGGTCTGGGTTCTGCTATCCTGGGCTGGGTCATCGGCGCAGCAGGCGCAAGCGCAGGCTCTGAGATCACCTTTATCTGGATCCCGGCAATCCTCTGTGTCGCACAGGTTGTTGTTATGCTGTTCTACAAGCTGGACAAGGAATATGACGGCATCGTAAAGGAACTCGCAAACGAAGGAGGAAATGAAAATGCTTAAAAATCCGATTCTCCCGGGTTTTAATCCGGATCCGTGCATCTGCCGCAAGGGCGATGATTATTACATGGTGGAGGCGACGAGAATTGAACTCGTGTCCGAAAACAAATCCACACAACTTTCTACGAGCGTAGTTTATCTACATTGATTCCCGTTCAAAGCTGCCGGTAAACAGGCTGCTGAGAACGGTAGTTCAAATCCGATCCTGCGGTGTGAACAGGCCGCCGGAACGTTCACCACTGCAATGATGCCGCAGCGCAGACCGTGGTACTTCTGCGGGCGACAGTAGCTGACTTAGGCAGCTACCTGCAGGCTCTTGTTAAAGCTTACAGTAAAGTTCTTTTTAGCGTTTAATTTTAAACGTGCCGCTGTTTTAAGAGATGCAGCAATCTCTGCTCGCTTATCATGCTTCGTTGTCCCCGTCGAAACCGTTACGCCCCCATTCTGCCAGCTGTTTTGTCACTGGTTGTGTTCTTTGACTGCACGCCGGATCTGACGCTGTGCATCAGCTTTCGCAGCCGTCTGCCGCTTGTCGTACAGCTTTTTACCCTTGCAAAGTCCGACTTCCACTTTCACACGGGAATCCTTGAAATACAGAGAAAGCGGAACCAGCGTCAGACCGTCCTGCTTGACCTTGCCAAACATCCGGTTGATCTCCTGATGGTGCATCAAAAGCTTTCTGACACGCATCGGATCTGTCCGGAACAAGCCGTCCTTTTCATAAGGGGAAATGTGCATTCCTTTCACGAACAACTCGCCGTCTGTAATGTCACACCAAGCATCCTTCAGATTGACATGACCCAGCCGAATCGACTTCACTTCATTGCCCTGCAATGCAATTCCAGCCTCATAGCGTTCCAGAATGAAATACTCATGCCGTGCCTGCCGGTTGTCACAAATTTTTTTGGTTCCCTTTGTCTGCACTGCACGCACTTCCTTTCTGTATTTCGTGTTAAAATAGTATAGCACATTTTTCACGTCTTGTCAAGCTTTTTTCAGAATATCTTTCATGTCCGAATCTCAACTTTCGTGCAGAAGGCAAGCGAAAAAGAGCAGCTTTTTTATTTTTTCGCATTTTCCAAACCATAAAGCAAAAAACGACTGGAATTTCTCCCAGTCGTTTTCTTTCAGCATTTGCGGTCAGTTCCCTTCCCTGCTGATTTTTATTCTACATTTTTCGTTTCGTCTGCCTTATATTCAAAAAAGTCGAAGTCGGCATAGTGCTGATGCTTTACCCGGTCTGCACAGGTGATTCCCACCATAGTCCCTGTAAATTCGCCGTACTTACAGTACTCATCGGAGAACTTTGTGGTATCAAACGGAATGCCGATCTTCTCGTAGTTCTCGCCGTCATAGCTCCAATAGAACTGAGAATGTCTGCCGTTTATCACTAAGCGGAAGTAGATCGGTACATCATCCACCGGAATCCGGGTGTTCACGAATTCCGTCTTTTCGCCGTTCTCCAGCTGGATGATCGAGATAGCACTCTGCCCCAGCGTTTCGCTGTAGTACTTCCGGAGATTGATATAGTTCATGTTGTCGTAGTAAAGGATCAGTCCTGCGCTGTGCTGATGCACCTCCGGAACAAATTCCATTTTTGTGGTGATCTGTGCATAGACACTGGTCAGCTTTCTGGCAAGAATGCTGGTCTTGTTCAGAGAAGTTCTTGCCTCCTGTCCACGCAGTCTCACCCAGCCCGGACGAGCCGTAACATCCGCAAACCGCTGCGGCATGATTCTCGGCGCATAGTACCAGTTGCCCAGGGTGTCGCTGTCGAAGTCGTCGAAATTCGGGATCTGCGGCACAGGATACTCCGGCAGCCTGCTCTCTTCGCAGTATTCCTTTGCAATGTTCGTGCCGTCTGCCATGCGCAGCCAGCCATCCTCTGTCCACATCATTTTCTGGATCGCCGTTTCTCTGCCCAGTGTGCAGCGCAGCTCCGGTGTAAAGGGACGGGAGCAGAGATGCACCAGATATACCTCACCCAGGGAAGTTTCCACATAGCTGCCGTGGCCAGCCTTTTGCAGCACCACATCCGGGTTGTAATACTTGGGCTTGAGGTGATCCGGATCATGGCGCTCGTTGGAAACCGCCGGATTGGATGTGACAATGGGATTCTTCGGGTCACCCGCATAGGGACCCCACACGTTTTCAGAACGTCCCATGGTCACGCAGTGGTTATAACCGGTTCCGCCCTCGGCGCACATGATATAGTAGTAACCGTTCCGCTTGGTCAGATGCGGTGCCTCGATGCAGCCTCTGTCCGTACCGCCTTTCCAGATGCGTTTCGGATAGCCGATGATCTCTTTCTTCTCCGGGTCATATTCCACCATGCAGATCGCACCGGGCTTTTCATAGCCGGCACGGGTTTCCCAGTCCAGGGAAACGATGTACTTTCTGCCGTCATCATCGTGGAGAATGGAGGCATCAAAACCGGAGGAATGCAGATATACCGGCTCGCTCCACGGACCTTTGATGTCCTTGGCAGTGATAAGGAAGTTGTCCACGTCAAAGTATCTGGCATTCATGGAGTTCATCACGCCATAGACTACATAGAACTGGTCTTCCTTTTCGCAGTAGGTCAGACACGGCGCCCAGATGCCTTTGGCAGAGGGCAGCTTTTTCAAGTCAACCTTTTCGTCATCGGTCAGCACGTGGGTGTACAGTTCCCAGTTCTTCATATCCTTGGAATGGTAGATGGGAATGCCGGGAAACCATTCAAAAGTGGAAACTGCCATACCTGCACCCTTATTTTGATACAAAATAAGGGTGCATTTTCATTGTCAAAAAGCCTGAAAACTTCGTTGTTTTCAGGCTTTTATCGTTTTCTTATTTAAGATTTTCGGTGAAAAATACGCTTTGATTTCACACTTTGGGGCGTTTTGAGAAAAGTAATCGTTTTCTTGTGGGCAAAAAATGCACCCTCCCAAAGTAAAAATGCACCCTTTTTCAGTTATCGTTTTCCAGTATGCACCCACCTATCGTTTTCTTGTGAAAAGCAAAAAAAAGCACCCACTACAGCTTAATGCCATAGTGGGTTTCTTGCTTTATGCTTCAATCTCCGTTCCGTCAACAAACTGGAAAACCATTCTGCCATCATGGAATACGGTTACTTTCTCAATGGTCGTTCGCCAGATACTGTCATCAAAGTAGTCGATGGGTTCGTTGGTTTTCTCAAGAGTTCTCAGAAATGATGCCATTGATTCAATTCTACTCTGGTGCTCAATACGTTTCTGCTGCATTTTTTGGAGCAATCCTTTCTTTCTCTCGTATTGTTCTGTCAGCTCATCGTAGCGAAGGTTGTAAGAATCCTGATTTTGTACGGATTCCGCATTTTTCTGAATATGCTCACGAATCAGAGTACCAATGTCGTTCAGTTCCATGGTCAGCATTTCTATTTTAGTATCCAGAGCAGAAGTATCGGACAAATCCTCCAACAGCATCCTGCAAGTTTCCAGCACCATTTCTCTGTTCTGAAAAAATGCAGCAAAGGCGGAGATAAACCGTATTTTAATTTCATCCTCATAAAGATGCGGCGTGGAACAGAAATGCTCTCCCTTGAATTTGTTGTTGCATTGCCAAATTACACGGCGGTATTTACTGGTTGAGTGCCAGACCTTTGAACCGAAAAAGTGTCCGCAGTCGCCGCAGACCAGTTTTGCAGAAAACATCGTACTGCCGCTGTATTTTCTGCCAAGTTTCTTGCGTCTTGTAAATTCAGCCTGCACTTCTTCAAAATCTTCCGGAGAAATTATTGGTTCGTGAGATTCCTCTATGTAATACTGCGGAACTTCTCCTTCATTGATTTTGGCCTTTTTAGTTAAAAAATCCGTTGTGAATTTCTTTTGCAGAAGCGCACTGCCCTTGTATTTTTCATTTGTCAGAATACTCTCAATCGTGGACTGCCGCCAGTTTTCCTTGCCTGCCGGAGTTGGAATATGGCGTTCTGTCAAAGTTTTTGCAATGGCGTAAGATGTCTGACCGTTCATGTAGCTTCTGTAGATAAAGCGGACAATTTCAGCTTCTTCCGGTACAATTTCCGGCAAGCCGTCCTCTCCCTTTTTGTAGCCAAGAAAATGGCTGTATGGCAGACTGACTTTACCGTCTGCAAAGCGTTTTCTCTGTCCCCATGTAACGTTTTCGGAAATGGAGCGTGATTCTTCCTGTGCAAGGCTTGACATTATCGTAATGAGCAATTCTCCTTTAGAGTCCAGCGTATAAATACCTTCTTTTTCAAAGTAAACCTCAATTCCTTTTTCTTTCAGTTTACGTACAGTAGTAAGAGAATCCACGGTATTTCGTGCAAAACGGCTCACACTCTTTGTTATGATAAGGTCGATTTTTCCGGCAAGTGCATCTTCCACCATTTGATTGAAACCCTCACGATGCCGTGTGTTTGTCGCACTTATGCCTGCGTCTGTATAGACCTTGACAAACTCCCAGTCATCACGACTTTGAATGTAATTTGTGTAATGATCAACCTGTGCCTCGTAGGAAGTAATCTGTTCCTCATAATCCGTTGAAACACGGGCGTAACCTGCTACTTTTCGTTTTGTTCTCGTATCCATTGCCGTTCGTGTCTGCGGATTAATGGTCTGCGGAATCATTGTGATTTTTCGTGCCATTGTAAACTCCTTTCCTTTGCTTTTTGTTTCATTTCTTCCGTCCAGCTTTCAGAACGTGACGGATTTTCCCAATGTTTCTGAACCTGTTTACCATTATAAAAGATAAAAATCAGTTCGTTTGGTTCGGGAACAATAATTTGCCGAATATATTTCAGAACTGCGTCGTCGTCATACTTCTCCAACCCTAAAACCTCGCAAAGAACGGATTGCAGAATGTTTTCAGGTATCTGCTTTGCAGCAGGACAGTATTTTTTTCCACGCCTTGCAAATGTGGCACAAATCCAAGCAGAACCTTGCTTGAACACTTTTCGCTGATAATTTTTTCCACAGCATCCGCACTGTATCATTCCCGATAATGGATAGCGGTTTTTTGAACCTGTATGAGAAAATTTTGACTGTCTTTGTGCAATCAACTCCTGCACTTTTTGGAATGTATCACGGTCGATAATCGCTTCATGTGCGTCCTCTACCAGATATTTGGGAAGTTCACCGTTGTTTTGCATTTTTCTCTTTTCGATATGATTATTGCGGAAATATTTCTGTAAAAGCATATCGCCGACATATTTTTCATTGGACAGCAATTCCTTAATTCTTGGAGATGTCCAGAGATTCCCTTGTGCTGTTCTGATACCCATTTCGTTCAGTTTCTTTGCAATTTTCAGACCGCCCATTCCGGAAAGATAGTCCGAAAAAATCATCTTAACGATTTCTGCTTCCGTGGGTTCAATTTCCAGAATACCGTCAGCATTTCTCCGATACCCGAAAATTGTAATGCTCCCGATTTTGCCTTCTTTAAAGTCTTTTCGGATTTGCCACTTGCGATTTTCGCTTGCTGAACGGCTTTCTTCCTGTGCATAGCTTGCAAGAATCGTCAGCATCAGTTCGCCGTCTGCTGAAAGACTGTGAATATTCTGCTCTTCAAAATAAACATCCACACCTAAATCTTTCAATTCACGTATAGTTTCAAGTAATGTGACGGTATTTCGTGCAAATCTGCTGATGGATTTCGTAAGAATCAAGTCCACGCTGCCAGCACGGCATTTTTCAAGAAGTTTCTGAAACTGTTCTCTGTTGTCTTTCGTACCTGTTGCTGCCTCATCTGCATACACACCACAATATTTCCATCCGGTGTGTTTCTGAATTTTTTCACTGTGACGGATGTAGGTGCTGTAATGATCCACCTGGGCCGCCAGGGAGTGGAGCATGGCATCCTTGCCGCTGGACACTCTGGCATAAGCGGCAACGTTCAGCAGTTTTGGCATTTTAGGCAGAAATTCGACCTTTTTTATGGTGCGTGCCATATAGTATCCCTCCTCAGTGTTACATATTAAATCAGAAGCGACCTAAAGTCAAGCAGTTTCACGATATATACTGCACAAAGATATATCGAATTTTTCGGCAATTTTTAACTCGCATTTACGAAATTCATGTTCCGAAATAATGCCGTCTTTCCGCCACTTTTTCAGAACAGCAAGTGTGACCTTATAGGTGCTGATTTTTTGTAATTTTTCACTGTTCATCCGCAATACCTCCGTGATAGCAGAGAAGTGAGCAGAATTTACGCTGTTTGCTTTCATAGGCATAGAATTTCTTTCCACATCCTGCGCAGATGACTTCCTTCATTGTACTGGTTCTTCCTGCATTCTTTCTCCAGTATTTCTGTCGACATTGGTCGGAGCAGAATTTTTTCTTCTTTCTATGCGGTGTCTGTGTAATGGTAATGCCACACATCAGGCAAGAGTTATCACTTCTTTTCTTGCGTTTCAGATAGGACTTAATAGTGTTGGGCGATATATGCAAATGCTCTGCAATTTCTGCATTGCTTTTTCCGTTTTGCCGCAAAAGCTCAACGGTTCTTTTTTCTTCTGTTGTCACAAGCAGCACCTCCTACCATACAGTCCGCTAAAAGCTCCAGAAAATTAGCCCCTAAAAGAAAAAATCCCTGAGCAGTTCCGAAAAACTACTCAGAGACATATTATTTCATCAGTTCATTCACACGCTTCTGCACGGCATTGTAATCATATCCGGCATTTGTAAGCTTGTTTTTACGGTCAGTGCCGTTTCCCCATTTACCCTGAATGACTTCACCGGCAATTTCGTCAACGGACTTTTTGGTTGGATAGACAACATTGCCGTTGCCGTCAAACACAGAATATCCCGATTTACAAGCCTTTTTTGCATTGTCCAATGAAGCAAATGCACCGATCTGGGACTTTGCATCAGACCAGCTCTTGCGAACTCTGTAAAGTTGCTTTGTTGTCGGATTTGTCGATACAGAAGTACCTGATTTCATGTAAGACTGCACCTTCGCCTTGAAAGCAGACCAGTGCGGCAAGATATACAACGGACACATCTTATACGGATTCCTTGCTGTATTCAGATAATCCACGCTGCCAGATTTTCCGTCACGGACATTCAGCCAATGCGTATGGGTATAGAGATGGTCGACGCCAAGGTTGTACTTTTTCAGTAAAGCTGCCGCCAGTTTTGCAGAGTTATCCTCTGACTTTTTATCTCTATCGTTATAGGCAGAACTCATAATGCACTCAATTGCGATTGTTCTGCGATTGCCGTTTCCGGAGCCGTCCGCAGCGTGCCAGCCGGAAAGCGTCAGCGGCAAGTTCTGCCACGCACAGGTGTTGTCCACATAGTAGTGCACCCGAACATCATTCATGTTGCCGTTGACGGTTGCACGAGTGTATTGCTCCGCCGGCGTTGTGCCGGATGCTACGGAAATCCAATCCGTGTTATGCACGGTCACACCGATAATTTTTCCGGTCATAGAAACACTCGGCATATCAATGCGATTCGGATTATGCTTCGTGAGTAAATACTCCTTGACGGTCACGCCGCCAAGTGTGGATGTAGAATCCGGTCTTAAAATAGCCATAAGTTAGTCCTCCTTGTTTGAGTTTTCAGTTGATTTTTCTTCGGTTCTGCCGACTTTCGTCTGCAAAACATCGATTGCCTTTTTGATTGCAGGCGGGTAGGGGATACCCATTAAGCTTGTATTTTCAATGATGGATAACAGTTCGTTCAAACAAAAACTGATGCAAACGGCATCCCGGATGTAGTTGGTATTCAGCAGAATATCCATCCGAACTGCAACGACGATCAG
>ERZ857965.1157-NODE-1157-length-28716-cov-3.290674_pt1 | contig 28716 bp, 27 predicted proteins | sample MGYA00519758_ERZ857965 | MGnify/ENA primary metagenome ERZ857965 (study PRJEB31778, sample SAMEA3449381) | human gut metagenome | biome: human gut; feature: human-associated habitat; material: faeces | place: United Kingdom | collected 2010/2012 ... | reverse complement strand
ATGTGGCGTTTTTGAAGCGTGCAAAAAAGTCAAAGACTTTTTTGACACGCTGAGGCGTGACCGATTTGGCCACGCCTTAAAGCTATCGTTTTTTATACAGAATGAGCTCCGGATCCGCACCGTCTTGCTTGTAGGTGCAAACGAGCAGAAAATCGACATTCGCGATGATGCCGAAGCAGGTTTCCTTATCGAGCTTGCTTTCAAGCTGATTGCCGAGATATGTTTTGCCGTCGTCCAGGAATTTTGCGTGCTGCCCGTTCGGGAGCGTATACTCAAGATTAACGTATTTCCCAACGAGCGCGTTTAATCTCTGCACCTCCGGCATTCCGGCAATGTCAAGCGCGTTGAACTCGGCTATAAGCTGCTTTTTAAATTCCTCGAACTGCCCGTTGCCGCCGAGGCTTTCGTGGCTTTTCCAGTAATCGAGCGTCGGCAGCAGCTGTTGCATGTATGAGCGCGCCTGCTCCTCGGTGAAGTCTTCGCCGGACATATTTTTCACGCAGATGTCGATAAGCTCGTCCATGTCGCTGTAGGTGTAGGTCCCGTCGGCGTAGCACCATTTGCAGTAGCTTTCGTTAATCGAGCCGTCATTGTCTCGCCCGATGATCGAGTCATCCTCAAGCGGCATGCCGCAGCACTGGCAGATTAGCTGCCGCGGCGAGCCGAGGAGTGTGTTGATCGAAACGTCAAAGAGCCTGGAGAGCAGCTTGAGCGTTTCCGTGTTCGGAACGGTCTCGCCGTTTTCCCAGCGCGAAACGGCCTGCCTTGTGACAAATACTTTTTCAGCAAGCTCATCCTGCGACATTCCGTTTTTCGTGCGCAGCTCGTATATTATCTTTTTCGTGTCCATATGATCGCCTCCCAGTGCCTTGAGTATAACCGATGAATATCTGCGGCGCAAGCAACCGACAGTTGCATATAAAAAAACAGCCGCAGCAGGTTAAATGCAGAGGCTGTTTTTTCGCTATTCATCAAGCTTGAGTACTGCAAGGAAAGCCTCGGTCGGTATCTGAACGGTTCCGAGCTGGCGCATTTTCTTTTTGCCTTCCTTCTGCTTTTCAAGCAGCTTTTTCTTTCGGGTGATATCGCCGCCGTAGCACTTTGCAAGAACGTCCTTGCGCATGGCCTTGACGGTCTCGCGAGCGATGATTTTGCCGCCGATGGCGGCCTGAATGGGTATCTCGAAAAGCTGACGGGGGATATTGTCCTTGAGCTTTTCGCACAGCTTCCTCGCTCTGGGATAGGCCTTGTCCTTGTGCGCAATGAAGCTGAGCGCATCGACCTGATCGCCGTTTAGAAGCATATCGACCTTAACAAGCTCCGAGGGCTTGTATTCGCTCAGCTCATAGTCAAGCGAGGCGTAGCCCTTCGTGCGCGCCTTGAGCGTGTCAAAAAAGTCGTAGATTATCTCGTTGAGCGGCATTTCATATCGCAGCTCGACAAGGTGCGAGTCAAGATACTGCATGTCCTTATACTCGCCGCGCCTGTCCTGGCAAAGGGGCATAATGTTGCCTACATAGTCGTTCGGCGTTATGATCGACACCTTGACATATGGCTCCTCGGCGTGCTCAATAACGCCGGGGTCGGGATAATTGTGCGGATTATCGACCATGACAATGCCGCCGTCGGTTTTGACGACCTTATATATGACGCTCGGCAGAGTTGTGACGAGGTCAAGGGCAAATTCGCGCTCCAGGCGTTCCTGAATGACCTCCATGTGCAGCATGCCCAAAAATCCGCAGCGGAAGCCGAAGCCGAGCGCAGCCGAGCTTTCAGGCTCGAAGGACAGGGATGCGTCGTTGAGCTGAAGCTTTTCCAGCGCATCGCGCAGATCTGGGTACTTGCTGCCGTCCTCGGTGTATATGCCGCAATAGACCATCGCGCGCGCCGGGCGATAGCCGGGCAGAGCCTCTGCGCAGGGGTTGGCTGCGGTCGTTACCGTGTCGCCCACCTGGGTGTCGGCAACGTTTTTGATGGAAGCGGTGAAGTATCCGACGTCGCCGGCCGTAAGCTCCGAGCACGGCTCAAGGCCGATGGGACGCATGTGGCCAACCTCGAGAACGCTGTATTTTGCGCCGGTCGAGTGCAGCAGCACTTCGGTGCCCTTGGCGATGCGGCCGTCAAAAACGCGCATGAAAACGATAACGCCGCGGTAGCTGTCATACTGACTGTCGAAGATAAGCGCCTTGAGCGGCGCATTTACGTCGCCCATCGGCGCAGGAACGTTTGCGACGATATCCTCGAGAACGGATTCGACGTTTATGCCGTTTTTCGCGCTTATCTCCGGCGCGTCCATGGCGAGGATGCCGATGATATCCTCGATCTCGTGCTTTACGCGCTGAGGATCGGCGGCAGGGAGGTCAATCTTGTTTATAACGGGCAGTATCTCAAGCTCGGCATCGAGCGCGAGATAAGTGTTGGCAAGCGTCTGCGCCTCAACACCCTGAGAAGCGTCTACGACCAGCACAGCGCCCTCGCAGGCTGCCAGCGAGCGGCTGACCTCGTAGTTGAAGTCAACGTGTCCCGGCGTGTCGATAAGGTTCAAAACATAGGTCTCGCCGTTTTCGGCCTTGTAGTTTAAGCCGACTGCGCGCGCCTTGATGGTAATTCCGCGCTCGCGCTCAAGATCCATGTTGTCAAGGATCTGATCCTCCATTATGCGCTCCTCGACAGCGCCGCATATTTCTATCAGTCTGTCTGAAAGAGTGCTCTTGCCGTGGTCAATGTGAGCAATTATCGAAAAGTTTCTAATGTGATCCTGCGGTATCATGTCAGTTCCTCCAAAGCGGCCTCGGTCTTGTTCGCAAGGCTGCGCATTTCCGCGATGAACACGCGCGCGATGTCCGCGCCGCGGTCAACTCCGTCGGGATTAGGCGAGCGGCCGAGAAGATAATCGGCCGTTACATTATAATAATCGCACACGCGGCATACAAAGTTAAGTCCCGGCTCGCGCGCGCCGTTTTCATAGTGCGAGAGCAGCGCCTGCGATATGCCGAGATCCGCCGCCGCCGTGCGCTGCGAGGCGCCCTTTTTGCGCCGCAGCTCGGACATGGTCTCCGAAAACCCTCTTGTCATGGGGGGCGATCGCTCCTTTGCGTTGATTACTTTCTGTATTATAACAAGAGAGTTCCGCGTTTGTAAAGGTTGACTTTTCCGTAAATCGTGATAGTATATTTATGCTAAAAAATTTGTTTTTTCCGGAGGTTTTCCCCATGTTTGACAAACTGATCGACATTTTGAAAGCCAATCCCCGCCGCATCGTGTTCACCGAGGGTCCCGATGCCCGTATCCTTGAGGCGGCTTCCCGCCTGAAGAAGGACGGCTTCCTCACCCCGGTGCTCGTCGGCAACGTGGAAGAGGTCAAGGCCGCGGCCGCCAAGGGCGGCTTCGATATCGAAGGCCTGGAGATCATCGACCCGCTGACCTACGATAAGATGGACGAGATGGTCGATGCGATGGTCGCTCTTCGCAAGGGCAAGATGACGCCCGAAGAGTGCCGCGAGCTGCTCAAGAAGGGCAACTACTTCGGCACGATGCTCGTGAAGATGGGCGTGGCCGACTCCCTGCTCGGCGGCGCTACCTACTCCACCGCCGACACCGTCCGCCCCGCGCTGCAGCTCATCAAGACCCGTCCGGGCGCGCATCTCGTCTCCTCCTGCTTCATTCTGCAGCGCGGCGAAGAGCTCCTCGCCATGGGCGACTGCGCCATCAACATCTCCTACGAGGACAGCGTGGACAAGGAAGGCAATGTGACCGTTTCCGCCGCGCAGAAGCTCGCCGAGGTCGCCATCGAGACGGCCCGCACCGCCAAGATCTTCGGCATCGACCCGAAGGTCGCCATGCTCTCCTTCTCCACCAACGGCTCCGGCAAGGGCGCGACGGTCGCGCTCAGCCACGAGGCCACCAAGGTTGCCAAGGAAATGGCCCCCGAGCTCGCCATCGACGGCGAGATGCAGTTCGACGCCGCCGTGTCCCCCACCGTCGGCCAGCTCAAGTTCCCCGGCTCCAAGGTCGCGGGCTATGCCAACACCTTCATCTTCCCCTGCATCGAGGCCGGCAACATCGGCTACAAGATCGCGCAGCGTCTCGGCGGCTATGCCGCCTACGGCCCGATCCTGCAGGGCCTGAACGCCCCGATCAACGACCTCTCCCGCGGCTGCAACGCCGACGAGGTCTACAAGATGGCCATCATCACCGCCGCGCTCGCCTGAGTACATATTCTCATAATAATGAGTCATTCCCCGTCCGGAAACGGACGGGGAATTTTTTTCGCAAAAATTTCAAGATTCCTATTGACAAAATCAAACTACTGAATATAATACAGTAGTGTCAAGGCCAAAACGAAAGGAGACTTCCATGAACACGCAGTATAAGAAAGGCGTGCTGGAGCTTTGCGTTCTCTCGCTTCTGAAAAAGCGCGACTGCTACGGCTACGAGATCTCGGAGTACCTTGCCCGACACATCGACATTGCCGACGGCACGGTGTACCCCATTCTCCGCAAGCTCAAGGCGGACGGAATGCTCACGACATACCTGCAGGAAGAAAGCGGCGGCCCGCCGCGAAAGTATTACACGCTCACGAAACTCGGGCGCGAGACCTATGAAGCTGACCGCGCGGAATATCTCACCTTTGCCGCCGCGATCCGAAATCTTTTGGAGGAGGATGAACAGAAATGACGAAGAAAGAATTTATGGAAAAGCTCGCAAAGGAGCTCAAGGCGCGCGGCATGGCCGACGCTGCTGACATTGAAGAGGAATACGAACAGCATTTTGCCTTTAAGCTGGCGGACGGCTACTCCGAGGAAGAGATCGCCGCGAAGCTCGGCGACCCGGCAAAGCTCGCCGCGCAGTTCGGAGCGGAGAGTGCCCCGACAGGCAGGGGCGGCAAGAAGGCCGCCGTTGTGACGGGGTTCGTGTTCCTGGACATCGTAACGGTTCTGGGCTTTATCGCGCTCGCGGCGTTCGCCCTCGTGCTCGCTGCCGCGGCCATCGGCTTCGCCGCCGTCGGCGTGAGCCTCATTACGAAGGCGTCGCTCTGCGGCGTGATCCCCGCGATGCCGTACGGCTCTGCGGTCATTCTCGGCGTTGCCTCGCTCGCGTTCGCGGTTCTCACCGGCATCGGCTGCGCGTGGTACACCGCGTTCGTCCGCCAGAGCATGCGCGCGTTCTGCCGCTTCCAGTCGAACGCCGTTGCCGAGGCGGAGGGGAAAGCCGCGCTCCCGGCGCTGCCGATGCAGCCGCAGTTTGCCGCGCCCTGCGCACGGAGAATGCGCCGCGCCGCCCGCGCCGCGCTGATCGTGTTCGTAGTGACGTTCGTGATCGGATTTGTCGTCTCGGCGCTCGCCGCGGGCAGCATCGAGTTCTGGCACGTCTGGGGCTGGTTCAAGGCCGGAGTGTGAGGAATGAAAACCGTCGTTATCACCGGAGCAACATCCGGTATCGGGCTGGAGACGGCCAAAAAGCTCGCGCAGAAGGGCTTTTGCGTGCTCGGCGTCGGGCGGAGTGGCGAGCGGTGCGCCGCGGCGGAAAACGCCGTCCGCGCCGCAGCGCCCGGAGCTGAAACGAAATATTTTACCGCCGACCTGCTGCGGCAGCGCGGGGTAAACCGTCTCGCGGAGGAGCTGACGGATCATATCGCCCGAAGCTGCGGCGGGGAACTGTTCGCGCTCATCAATAACGCCGGGTGTGCCAGAGGCTGCTATATGACGACCGAGGACGGTTACGAGCAGCAGTTTGCACTCAACGTGCTGGCCGCCTTTTTGCTGACGCACCGGCTGCTGCCGCTGCTCCGCAAAGCGAATGGGCGCGTGATCTTCACGAGCAGCGAATCCCACCGGCGCATGGACGTCCGCTGGGACGATGTGATGCTATCGCATTTCTATAACCCGCTGACGGCGTATAAGCAGTCCAAGCTCTGCGACCTTCTGATCGCGCGGGGGCTGAACGACAATTTCGCCCGCTGGGGCGTGCGCGGCTACGCCGTCGATCCGGGGCTCGTGCACACCGATATCGGCAACAAGGACGCGGGCGGGCTCGAGGATCTTATCTGGAAATTCCGCAAGCGCGGCGGCGTTTCGCCGGAGGTCCCGGCGGAAACGTTCGTGTATCTCTGCACGGAGGAAGAGCCGCCCCGCGGCCTGTATTACCGGGGGCAGACGGCCAAAATGCCGAGCCGGTACGTCACGGCGGAGGGCGCTGCGCGCCTCTTCGCGCTCGGAAACCGGCTCTGCGGCATCACCTTCGGGGAGGAGGAAGAAAAATGAACGTTCTCATTACCGGCGCGGCCGGGGGACTGGGCCGCGCAATGGCCGTGGAGTGCGGCAAGCGCGGGTACGATCTGTTCCTCACGGACATGGACGAGGCGGCGCTCCGCCGCGTGCAGACCGGGCTCGAGCGGCGTTTCGGCGTCACGGCCGCGGTGAAGGCGTGTGATCTCACAAAGCCGGAGAGCGTGGACGAACTGCTCGCGGTATTCGATGAAAACGACCTGCGGTTTGATATGCTGCTGAACATCGCGGGGCTCGACTATGAGGGGGCGTTCCTCTCGCGCGAGCGGGAGGCGGTGTGCAGGATCGTTAGTCTCAACGACGCGGGCACGCTCCGCATCACCCACGCGGTGCTTGAACGGCGGCGCGAGGGTAGACCGTTCACGGCGGTGTTCGTTTCGAGCCTTGCCTCGCTCTTCCCGATGCCGCTCAAGGCGACGTACGCCGCCTCGAAGCGCTTCCTGCTGGATTTTGCTACGGCACTGCGGCAGGAGCTGCGGCGCGAGAACGTCAACGTCCTCGCGCTTTGTCCCGCCGGGATGGTGACGACGGAAAAGACCGCCGCGGCCATTCGCGCGCAGGGGTTCTGGGGCGCGGTGACGACGAATCCGCTCGAAGTCGTCGCCAGAAAAACGCTCGACCGCGCGCTCGCCGGGAAAGCGGTCTACATCCCCGGCGCGCTCAACCGGACGCTCTCCGCGCTCGGCGGTCTCCTTCCGCGCACGTGGGTCGCGGGGATCGTGAACTGGCGGTGGGAAGCTGCACAGAAAAAATGGCTGAACACGTCAAACAAACCCCACTCCGTTGAGGGGTTTGTTTGAGGAAGCGGTGCGAGAGCTTTTAATATGCGCAAAAACGCCGGACCTTCTTTTCGGAAAGTCCGGCGCTTTTCGCGTAAGGGAAATTATTTGGTTTCGCTGTACTTTTTGAGCTTTTCGCGGTCGATCTCCACGCCGAGACCCGGCCCGTCGGGGACGAGCAGGCAGCCGTCGTCGTACTGGAACGGCTTGGTGATGATATCGTCCATGTACCAGCGGGCGGCGACCTTTGTCTGCTCCGGGCAGCCCTCCACATGGGTGATCGGGAAGACGGAGGCAAGGTCGATGTTCGCGCCGCAGCAGGCCATGTGCAGGTTCGCCGCCGTGCCGACGCCAAACTCGCCCGAGCCGTTCACGTTGCAGCGGATGCCGGCGCACTCGGCGATCTTCGCAACGGTGCGCGCCGGGTACAGACCGCCGGCCTTGGTGACGTAGATGGAGATGTAGTCCGCCGCGTGCTTTGCCACGATGTCGAGCGCGTCAGTCGGCGTCCAGCAGCTCTCATCGGCGCACACGGGCACCTCGAGCATGCGCGTCACCTCGCGCAGCTGATCAAAGCCCTCGACCGGCTGCTCCAGATACTGCAGATCGAAGCGGTCCATGCGCTTGCCCCACTTGATCGCGTCCTTGGCGGTGGGGTAGCCCTGGTTGGCGTCCACAAGGATGTTGATGTGCGGGCCGACGGCCTTGCGAAGCTTTTCCATCAGCTCCATGTCGCGCACGGGATCGAGACCGCCCTTCATCTTGATGGTCTTGATGCCTTCGTTGCAGGCGGCGACGGCCTCGTCCACGGCGGCTTCAATGTCGAGCACGACGCCGAGACTGTGCGCGATGGGAATGGCCTTGCGGTGCTGGCCGCCGAGCAGCTTGTAAACGGGCTTGTCGAGCGCCTTGCCCATGATGTCGTAGAGCGCGATGTCGACGGCGGCCTTGGCGTAAACAAAACCGCGGATGGCCTTGTCCATCCTGTGATGGATGAGGTCGATATCAAAGGGATCCATGCCGGCGATGGCGGGGAAGAGGTTGTCGCGGATGACGACCTCGGTCGTCTCGTACGACTCGCCGTAGTAGCGGCCGAAATCGCCGCCCCACTCCGGCATGGTGGTGGCTTCGCCGTAGCCGACGATGCCGTCGTCGGTCTTAACTTCCAGAATGACCCAGCCCTGCCCGACGTCGGCGGTGCTGCTCGCCCAGGTGTGGCGGCGGCGCGTGGGGATGCTCACCTTATAAATTTTATACGATTCGATTTTCATAGCGTGTTTCCTTTCCGCGGTTCAGCCGCGCGTGACGTAATCAAGGACCTGCCCGATCGTTTTGCCTTCCAGCCCCATCTTCTCAAGATTCACGCCCTCGGCGTGGTAATCCCGGCCCATCATGGCCTCGGACAGGGTGACGTGCGCATCCGTGATCGGCGTGGGGACGCCGGCCAGACGGCCCAGCTCCGCGATCGGGAGAAGGCCGGAGCCGATGTCCTCGTGCATATACCGGTGGTCGAGCGAGGGGGGCGCTTTGATGAACTTGTTGGCTTCGCTCTCCTGGCAGGCCTTGTAGGGATCGTTGGCCTCCGCCGCCTCCTTCGTGGTGGATCCGGCGTTGTAGAGCACGGTGCAGAAATTGTCGAGCGCGAGCCCGTACGCCTTCGCAACGGCCAGGCGCTCCTCGTCCACCATGCGGATGACCTTGCCGATGGCCGGAGTCACGCCGTCATAGTAGAAGCGGAAGTCGCCGCCGGTATGCTCGATCCATCCGGCGTTGAGCACGACGCCCGGCGGATGGAACATGGCGTTGATGTTGCAGAGCGAGGACTCCAGCACATCGCGGCCTGCGACGACATACGGATACGCCTTGCGGATGACCTCCAGCACGGCTTCGGTATCCTTCGCCGGGAACACGCCGACGGTGACAGGCTTATCGCTGCTGCTCACATGCACGCTCGTTTCGCTCGTTTTGCGGGCGATATAGCTGAGCGTGTTCGCCTCGGCAATGCGGCCCCGGCCCAGAATGTGCGCCGCGCGCAGCGCGCCGCCGGTGTGACCGGGATTCATATAGAGCACGGTGTCGCCGCGCAGATACGGCTTCATGGCGTTGAGATAGCGCTCGTGACCGGTGCCGGGAACGTTCATCACGACGAGATCGGCGCCGGAAACGGCCTCCCCCATCGAGTTTGACACATGGGCGACGCGGCAGCTGCCCTCGCCCCAGACGCCGGTGTAGGAGATCACGTTATCGTTATTGTGCAGCGTTTCTACGCGCGCGGCGGAGAAGGTGAACAGGCACACTTCGTACCCCCGCAGCGTGAGGTCGGCCGCGGCGGCATAGCCGCCGTGTCCGCCGCCCAGAACGGCGATTTTCATGGATGCGTCCTCCTCTTTGGTTGTTATCCGTCCGCGCGGATGGTGGCGAGCTGCTGGTACGGATGGCGCGTGCCGGTGATCATCCGGTGGCCGTCCGCCGTGACAAGGACCTCGTTTTCGAGCTGGTAGCCGCACTCGCCGTCGATCACATGGATCGGCTCGACGCAGAGGACCATGTTCTCGCGCAGCGTCGTGTCCTTGTAGGTGTTGATGTACGGCTCCTCGTGCAGCGTGAGACCGAGACCGTGGCCGATGAACGCGACGGGCTTGAAGCCCCATTCGGTGAACTGCCCGGCAAAGTTATCGTAGATCGTCTTGGTGCTCACGCCCGGCTTGATCTGGGCGATGGCGTCGTCATGCGCCTTGACGAGCTTGCTCCAGGTCTCCGCCTGGTGCTCGGTCGGCGTGCCGACGACCGCCGTGCGGCAGCAGTCGCAGTAGTAGTTGTCCTTCGTGCCCATCACGTCCACGCGGACGATGTCGCCCTTTTCGAGCACCTTGTCGGTGGGCTCGCCGTTGAGCAGGCAGCTGCGCACGCCGGAGCCGACCATCGGCATGGACATCTTGTCGCCCTTGGCGATCTCGGCGAAGCCGTTGGAGATGAAGCGGTAAATGTCTTTTTCGGTCATGCCGGCGCGGGCGCTGGCGAAGGCGCCGTAAATGACCTCTTCGATGTTGGAGCCGAAGGAGATGATGCGGTCAAGCTCGAACTGCATCTTGATGAAGCGCATCTCTTCGTACGCGGCGTCGGCGTTGACGATCTCGGCGTGCGGCAGCTCCCTGTGCATGAGATCCATATCGATGGCGGAGAGATAGGAGAGCTCCATACCGATGCGCTTCGTCTCCATGCCGAACTCCTTGAGCTTGTCGATGGCGATCATCATCGGGTTCTGGGTGAACTCGTTGTAGCTGATGATGCTCTTCGGATCCATCCAGCTTTGGGCGCGCATGATGGGCTCTTCAATGTTCACAACGATGACGACGGGGTCGTGCTTCTCGGTGATGATGTGGATGACTTTGCGGCTGCGGACCGTGACCTGCGTGGGGATGTAAGCGCCGGTGACGTAGGTGATGTTCTCCGGCGTCATGGTGACCATGGCGTCCAGATGGTACTTTTTCAGCATTTCGCGCTGAAGATCGGTGATCTCTTTCATGGTGGTTCCTCCGTTTTCTGTTTTTAAAAAATTGGTAGGATGACTTACTGTATAAAAACCGGCCGCACAGGGCGGTCAGGTTTCCGGCTGGGTCAGTTCGATACTCGAACGGGTCGTGGCAAGGTGGGCGATGTACGCCTGCTTGACCTGATTGACGTCGAGCGAGCCGAAGGCGTTGGCGATCTGGTTGTGCTCCCAGAGCGACTGCTCCACATAGTTCGTATGGGTGAAAAGCACCCGGCGCTCGTCGTAGATCGTGCCGGTCAGCGTGATGCAGATATTCAAAAGAATGTCGTTGTTGGCGGCGCGGCGGATGATGTTGTGGAATTCGAGGTCGTGGCGGAGCATGTCCTCGTTCGTCAAGTCCGTTTTGCGCACGGCGGCGATGCACGCTTTCATCTCGTCCCGGAGACGGGGGTAATCCTCCTCGGGGATAAGATCGATCGCCTTGAGATCCAGCGCTTCGCGCACGGTGAGGATGTTCAGTATCTCGTCCTTGTGGATCATCAGCCAGAGGGAGCTGCCGTCGCCGGGCTGCGTATCTTCCTTCCGGAGGAAAATGCCGCTGCCGTGGCGGATCTCCACAACGTCCATCGCCTCAAGCACCTTCAGCGCCTCGCGCAGGGAGTTGCGGCTGATGCCGAGCTGCTCGGCCAGCTCGCGCTCCGGCGGGAGCTTGTCGCTCACGGAGAAGCCCTTTTTGGATATATAGGCCAGAAGGTTGTGGACGTTTTTATTTTCTTTGAAAGCAAACGGCGCGCCCGAATAATACATGGGAAATCCCTCCTGCGGTTGATCGCTGCCCATTATATATCAACCGGGCCAAAAAGAAAATACCGGGGCCGATGGATTCGCAAATTGGCCCTACCTCTTGATTCGGAGTATACACCAATACGAAAAAGAATCAAGACAAAACGGAGGATGAAACGGAAAAACGTGAAACTGTACAAAATGGTTGAACCAATTTTAACGCGCTCGCCGAAAAAAGCGCACCGGACTTTCCCGACAGAAAGCCCGGCGCGCTTTTGGCCTTTACCAAAACGGCAAAAGAGGGTATAATTATTTGACCAGACCTTCGAGCAGCAGCTTTACGCCGATGCCGACCAGGATGATGCCGCCGGCGATCTCCGCCGTTTTCGGGCGGATGCCGGGGATGCGGCTCGCGGCCATGGCGCCGCCGAAGGCGATGAGGAACGTTGTGCAGCCGATAACGGCGCACGAGAGCACAACGCCGGGGCCCGGGGGCGAGAACGCGAAGCTCACGCCGACGGCGAGCGCGTCGATGCTCGTTGCCACGGCGAGCGCGAGCAGCCGCTTGTGGGAGAGCGCCGCCATGCCGCCGGAGCCCTCCTCGCCGCCGCGCACGGCTTCGAGGATCATTTTGCCGCCGATGAACGCGAGCAGCGCAAAGCTCACGTACGGGCCGATGGCCGTGACATAGCCGGACACCGTGCTGCCGAGAATGTAACCCGCGAGCGGCATGAGAAACTGGAACGCGCCGAAATACAGCCCGTGCCAGAGCGCATAGCCCGTTTTGAACGGGCGCATGGCGATGCCGTTTGTAACGGACACCGCAAACGCATCCATGGAAAGGGAAATGCCGATGAGTATGACAGAAAGCATGGGAGCCTCCGCACAGGAAAAGAATATGGCCGCCGCGCTCGCACTCGCGCGTGAGGCCGCCGCCGCGGGGGAGATACCGGTCGGCTGCGTTATCACCGACGGCGCGGGGAACGTGATCGGACGGGGGAGAAACCGGCGCGAGGAGGGCGCGGACGCGACCGCCCACGCCGAGATCGAGGCCATCCGCGAGGCCTGCCGTGCGCTCGGCACATGGCGGCTCGACGGATGCACGCTGTATGTGACGCTCGAGCCCTGCCCCATGTGCGCCGGGGCGATACTCAACGCGCGCATCCCCACGGTGGTATACGGCGCGCGGGAAGCGAAAAGCGGTTCGTGCGGCAGCGTGATCGACCTGTTTTTTGAAAACTACGGGTTTCAGCCGCGGGTGTACGGCGGCGTCAGGAAGGACGAGTGCGCCGCGCTGCTGCGGAATTTCTTTTTGCGGATGCGGGAAAAATAAAGGGCAATTTAATGGGAGCCGAGATTCGGCTCCCATTTTTCATTAGTTCTTGAGCGTTCCGTCCGGGTTGAAGAGAGGCAGGGGGGCGAGCACGGTGATGTCGTGCCGCTCGATCGCGCCGCCCTCGGCGAGGACCGCCATCTTGCCGACGATGTTGCCGCCGGCCTTTTTCACAAGCTCTTCCATGGCGCGCAGGCTCTCGCCGGTGGAAATCACGTCGTCCACGATGAGAATGCGCTTGCCGTTCATGCGCTCGGCGTCCGCGGTGTCGATAATGAGGGTCTGCGTGCCGCCGGTGGTGATGGAGTGCACATGCACCTCGAAAATGCCGGTCATGTACGCCTTGGCCTTCTTGCGGGCGAGCAGATAGGGAATACCGCACTGGCGGGACATTTCATACGCGAGCGGGATCGCTTTGGCTTCGGGCGCGATGATGTAGTCAAACTCGGGGGCGCGCTTCAAAAGCTCCTTGGCGGCGTGGATGGTCATCTCCACATCGCCGAACATGACGAACGCGCCGATATACAGATCGTCGCTCACCGGGCAGAGCGGCAGATCGCGCTTGAGGCCGGCGATGTCCATGGTGTAGGTCATCATTGTTGTTGTCTCCTTTTCATTTTATACATCCAATCCGGTGAGATACCGCCGGATCATATCCAAAGCGTTGCTGGCCGCGATGAGCCGGATGCGCGGCCGCGGCGCGTGGCCGCATTGCAGACGGCGGACGAAGCAGCCACTGCGCGAGGCGAGCGCCACGAATACGAGCCCCACGTCGTCCCCGTCGGGCCCGGCCCAGCCGGTGATGCCGATGCCGATGTCACTGCCGAGCGCCTTGCGCACGCGCTTGGCCATCTTTGCCGCGACCGGCATGCTCACGACGCCGTTTTCGGCGATGAGATCCTCGTCCATATCGAGCAGACGAACCTTGGCGTCCTCGGTATACGTCACGACGCCGCCGAGAAAATGCGCGCTCGCGCCGGGAATATCGGTGATGCGCTGCGCGAGCAGACCGCCCGTGCAGCTCTCCGCCACGGCGAGCGACGTGTTTTTCTCCTGCAGGAGCTGCAGCACGCGCTCTTCGAGCGAGGCGCAGTCGATGCCGTAAACGAGATCGCCCATCTTATCGCAGATATCCTCGATCACCGGCTCCATGAGCGCTTCGCATTCCTGCTCGTTTGCGCCCTTGGCGGTGACGCGCACCCAGCATTCGCCCTCGCGGGAGTACGGCGCGACGGTAGGGTTCGCCCCGTCCATAAAGGAGCGCAGGCGCGTTTCCATCGCGCTCTCGCCGATGCCGAAAAAGCGGATCATGTGCGAGCGTATCACGGCGCCGGAGAGCTTCTGGAGATACGGCATCACATAGTTCCGCAGCATCGTGACGCACTCTCTCGGCGGGCCGGGCAGCATCACGACGCGCACGGGGCCGTCCTCGATGATGCATCCCGGCGCGGTGCCGCAGTCGTTCGGCAGCATGATGCTCCCCTCGGGGAGATATGCCTGCTGGAGGTTGTTGTCGGTAAAGCTCCGACCGCGCTCGGCAAAGTATTCGCGGATATCCGCGAGCGCGTCCTCATTGAGATAGAGCTTCCGGTCAAAGGCGCGCGCGAGCGTCTGCTTGGTGAGATCGTCGCACGTGGGGCCGAGACCGCCGGTCGTGATGATGAGATCGGCGCGGTTCCGCGCGCGGTAAAGGCACTCGGTGAGCCGGGCGGGATTGTCGCCGACGACGGTGTGCCAGTATACGTTCACGCCCAGCTCCGCCAGCGCGAGAGAAATGTCCCGCGCGTCGGTGTTGACCGTGCCGCCGAGCAGAAGCTCCGTCCCGACGGAGAGAATTTCGGCGTTCATAGGAGCCTCCTTACATCAGAAAATCAGGGATCAAAGCGCACGCGCTCGATGCCGGCCATCGCCTCGGCGACGAGACCTTCGATATCGAGCACAGCCTCCGCTTCCTCCACGGCGTCGATGCGGGGCCGCGTGCGGGGGTGGCGCGGCGTGAACACCGTGCAGCAGTCTTCGTAGGGCAGCGTGGAGAGCTCGAACGTGCCGATCTTGCGGGAGAGGCGGACGATCTCTTCCTTGTCAAAGCCGATGAGCGGGCGCAGCACGGGCAGACGCGTGACGGCCTCGGTGCAGCCGAGCGCTTCCATCGTCTGCGAGGCGACCTGACCGAGATTTTCGCCCGTGACGAGCGCCTTGGCGCCGTTTCGGTCGGCGACCTCCTGCGCGATGCGCATCATAAACCGGCGCATGATGAGCGTGAAATATTCCTCGGGGCACTTGTCGCGGATCTCGGTCTGGATGTGCGTGAACGGCACGACTTCCACGGTGAGCCGCCCGCAGTAGGCGGTGAGCTCCTTGGCAAGATCGAGCACCTTCTGCTTGGCCAGCTCCGAGGTGTACGGGAACGAGAAGAAATGCACCGGGATCATATGTACGCCGCGCTTGGCGATCATATACGTCGATACCGGCGAATCGATGCCGCCGGAGAGGAGCGTTACCGCCGTGCCGCCGCAGCCGACGGGCAGACCGCCCGCGCCGAGCAGCGGGGGGCGGTGGATGTAGGCGGCGCGCTCGCGCACCTCCACGTGCACGGTGAGCTCGGGGCTGTGAACGTCCACGGCGGTCTCCGGGAACGCCTCGGCAAGCTCGCCGCCGACGTACTGGCTGACTTCGATGGAGGTCATCGGGAAGGCCTTGTCCGCGCGGCGCGTTTCGACCTTGAAGCTCCCGGCTTCGCGCATGGCCTCGGCCATGTACTCGATGGCTTTCTGCGCCATCGCTTCGGGCGTTTTGTCGCACGCGGCGGCACGCACCACGGCGGCGATGCCGAACACCTTCGTCATGGCCTGCTGCGTTTCGTCCATATCGATGTCGTCCGACTTCGGCTCCACATAGATCGTGGACTGCGTGCACGTTACGTCAAACTCGCCGAGCGAGCGCAGACGGCGCTTCACGTTGGAGATGAGCTTCTGCTCAAAGTATTTCTTGTTCAGACCCTTGAGGACGATCTCGCCCTGCTTGAGAAGAATGATGTCCTGCATATTGACCTCACACATATTGTAATAGCTCCGCCGGGGCACTTATGACCCCCAGCGCGGCGCAGTTCTCTAATCTGTCACGGTCCCAGTATCCCCAGTCGCAGAGGACGCAGGGGAGCGAGGCATTTTTCGCCGTTTCGCTGTCCACGCCGGAATCGCCGACATAGAGCGCGCGGGACGGATCGGCGCCGAGCGCTTTGAGCGCATCGTACACCGCGTCGGGCGCGGGCTTTGTGGGGCGGCCCGGCTTCCGGCCTTCAACGTGGGAAATTCTTTCGCCGAAAAACTTTTGCAGCATCGGCGCGGCGTCGGTGTGGTCCTTGTTCGTGACGCACGCGGTGCGGATGCCGCGCTCATGCAGCGCGTCCAGAAGCTCCGGGATGCCCTCGTAGGGCGTCACATGCTCCTGCGCGTGGGCGGCGTAGAGCCTGGCGTAGACAGCGAGCGTATCGTCAATGAGCGCTTCCTGCCCCGGGCCGAGCGCGCGGGTGATGAGCATTTTCGCGCCGTTGCCGACCATGGAGCGGATCTCCGTGACCGTCCGCTCCGGACGGCGCATTTCGCGCAGCGCGCCGTTGACGGCCGCGGCAATGTCGGCAAGCGTATATAAGAGCGTTCCGTCTAGATCGAACAGGACGGCATCGAATCGGTTCATGGCGTGACCTCCGGGGAGGAAGAGATGAGAAAATCGTAGGTACGGTACTGCACGGCCTCGGCGATGTGCTCGGGCGCAATGTCCTTTGCCCCGGCAAGATCGGCGATCGTGCGCGCGACGCGGAGTATGCGGTCGTAGCTTCGCGCCGTGAGACCGAGCGCGTGGAAGGCGTCCTTCATGAGCGCGTCGCCCTCGGGCGTGAGAGAGCAGTACCGCTCCATATCGCGCGGGGACATGTTGGCGTTGGACACCGTGCCGGAGGAAAAGCGCTTTCGCTGTACCTCCCGCGCGCGGTTGACGCGCTGCCGGATGGTTTCGGAGCTCTCGCCGTCCGGACGGCGGCGCAGCTCATCGTAGGCGAGCGCGGGGACTTCTACAATGATGTCGATCCGGTCCATGAGCGGGCCGGAGAGCTTGGCGTGGTAGGCGCGGACGGACTTTTCGCTGCACCGGCAGCGGCCGCCCGGCTGTCCGTACCAACCGCATTTGCAGGGGTTCATCGCGCACACGAGCATGAATCGGCTGGGGTATACCGCGGTTCCGGCGGCGCGCGAAACGGTCACGACGCCGTCCTCGAGCGGCTGACGCATGACCTCGAGCACGTCCCGGTGGTATTCGGGCAGCTCGTCGAGAAACAGCACGCCGTTGTGCGCGAGCGATACCTCGCCCGGCTGGAGCTGCGCTCCGCCCGCCATCGCGGCGGCGGAGAGCGTGTGGTGCGGCGCGCGGAAGGGGCGCTGGCGCAGTATGGGGCGCTTTTCGTCCGTCAGACCGCAGACGCTCCAGATACCGGTGGATTCCATCGTCTCCTCGCGGCTCATGTCCGGCAGTATGCCGGGGAGACGCTTGGCGAGCATCGATTTGCCCGAACCCGGCGGCCCGACCATGAGCACATTGTGCCCGCCCGCGGCGGCGACTTCGAGCGCGCGCTTGACGTTTTCCTGCCCCTTCACCTCGGCATAGTCGGGGAAGAGCAGCTCTTCCTCGCTCGGCACGGGCGGCTCGGCGGGGGTGATCTTCTTCTCGCCCGCGAGATGCGCCAAAAGCTCCGGAACGGTATGTACGGGATAGACGGTGAGATGGTCGGCGTACGCCGCCTCGCGCGCGTTGCCCGCGGGGACGTACAGCTCCCGGATGCCCGCCTTTTCCGCGGCGAGCGCCATCGGGAGCGCGCCGCGCACCGGGCGTACCTCGCCCGAGAGGGAGAGCTCGCCGATCACGGCGGCGTCCGGCGGCAGAGGCCTGGCCTGCCCGGAGGCGATGAGGATGCCGAGCAGGATCGGGAGATCGTATACGGTGCCGGCCTTTTTCCGGTCGGCGGGCGCGAGATTCACGGTGACGCGGCTGACGGGAAAGTCAAGACCGCAATTCTTCACCGAGGCGCGCACGCGCTCGCGCGCCTCCTTCACGGCGGCGTCGGGCAGGCCGACAAGGTCAAACTGCGGCAGCCCGCCGGAGAGAAAGATCTCCGCCGAGACTTCATAGCCGCCGATGCCCTGCAAGCCGAGCGAGCGTATTTTCGCAACCATATCCCCGCCGCCTTTCTTAAAAATCGAATCGGGAACGCTTATCCGCGGATGGCCTGCGCCCTGCGGCGCGGCGCGAGCGCGGCGTTGATCTTCGCCGCGGCTTCCGCCGGGGTGAGCTTTTCCTGTGTGCCCGCGGCCATGTCCTTGAGCGATACGACGCCCGCGGCGGCCTCGTCACCGCCGATGATGAGCGCGAACGGAATGCCGGATTTATCCGCAAAGCCGATCTTCTGCTTGAACTTGCGGTTTTCAAAATAGATCTGCGTTTTGACGCCCTCGGCGCGCAGCGCCGTCGCGGTCTCCACGGCAAACGCCATGCAGTCTGTGTCCATCGGGATAACGACGGCCTCGGCGGGGGCGGTGAGGATGTCCTTGGAGAGCATGTCCTGCTCCTGCAGCACATAGAAAAGGCGCGTCACGCCGATGGAGATGCCGACGCCGGGGAGCGTGCGGTCGGTGTAGTACCCGGCGAGATTGTCGTACCGTCCGCCGGAGCAGACCGAGCCGATCTCCGGATGGTCGGTCATCACGGTCTCGTACACCGTGCCGGTGTAGTAGTCGAGCCCGCGCGCGATCGTGAGATCGATCTCAAAATTCTCCGCCGGAACGCCGAACGAGCCGACGTACTCCACGACGGTGGCAAGCTCGTGCAGACCGAGATCGAACGTCTCGTTCTTTCCCTCGTACCGGCGCAGGAAGGCGAGCTTATCCGCGCTCGTACCGGGCACGGAGATGAACTCGAGGACTTTATCCGCGGTCTCCGGCTCGACGGCGAACTCGTCCGTGAGCACGGCGCGGACTTTGTCGGGGCCGATCTTGTCGAGCTTATCGATCGTGCGCATCACGTCGCCGGATTTCTCCGTCAGCCCGAGCAGAGCGAAAAAGCCGTTCAGGACCTTGCGGTTGTTCACGCGGATGCGGAAGTTTTTGAGTCCGAGCGCGTTGAACGTGCGGTAAATGACGGCGGGGATCTCGGCCTCGTTCATAATGTCGAGCTTGCCGTCGCCGATGATGTCGATATCCGCCTGATAAAACTCGCGGAAGCGGCCGCGCTGGGCGCGCTCGCCGCGGTAGACCTTGCCGATCTGGTAGCGGCGGAAGGGGAATGTCAGCTCGTTGGCGTGCAGCGCGACGTACTTTGCAAGCGGCACGGTGAGATCAAAGCGGAGGGCAAGATCGCTGTCGCCCTTCGTGAAGCGGTAGATCTGTTTTTCGGTCTCGCCGCCGCCCTTAGCGAGAAGCACGTCGGCGCTCTCGATGACGGGCGTGTCGAGCGGCGTGAAGCCGTAGAGAGCATAGCTCTCGCGCAGCGTCGCCATGACGCGCTGCATTTTCTTCTGGTCTTCCGGCAGAAGCTCCATGAAGCCGGAGAGCGTGTGCGGTCGGATCTGGGCCATGGGGGAATCCTCCTTTGAATAGAGAATGGATAGCTGGCCGCTGCCGGCTATCCATTCCTCGGAAAAGTTGTAGGGTGTTTTTATTTTTTCTTCGGGTTGACGATATCGCGCCAGTCCAGATCGCCCCGGCGGAGACCCTGCACGAGCACCTCGGCGGTGGCGACGTTGGAAGCGAAGGGAATGCTGTGCTGGTCGCACAGGCGGGCGATGGCGTCCACATCCTTCGTATTGGCCTTCGGGTCGCAGAAGAAGAGCACGAGGTCGATCTCGTTGTAGGCAATGCGCGCGCCGATCTGCTGCGCGCCGCCCTGCGTGCAGGGCAGATACAGCGTGACCGGCAGCCCCGTCGCCTCGGAAACGAGCTTGCCCGTGGTGTTCGTGGCGCAGATGTCGTGACCGGAGAGAATGCCGCAGTAGGCAATGCAGAACTGGACCATAAGCTCCTTTTTTCCGTCATGGGCGAGAAGAGCGATATTCATGCTTTGGCACCTCCGTATATTTTTGATGATTTGGGCAGATAAAACCTTTTAAATTATAACCGCAAAAAGCGCTATTTGCAACGAAAATTTCGGATTATTTCAGCAGAGAATACGCATTTTCCACAGTGTTGGCGCTGGATTGGAACGTGAAGTAATAATCCACGATCTTTCGCGCGACCGGCGAGAGCGTGGCGCCCGCGCCGCCTTTTTCCACAGCGATCGCAATGGCGATCTCGGGGTTATCTCCGTAAGGGGCATAGAGAATGAACATGGCGTTGTTGACGAGACCTTCGCCGCGCTGCGCCGTACCGGTTTTGGCGGCGGCGACGATGCTGCTGTCGAGCCAATGCTCCTTGAGCGTGCTCGCGGCGTCATAGAGCACGCCGTACATGCCGTACTGGATGTAGCCGAAGATCTCGGGATCGATATCGAGCTTGCTGAGCACTTCCGTTTCACGCTGGAAGAGCGTTTTGGAGTAATCGTAGCTGCGCACTTCCTTGAGAATGGAGGCGCTGTGGCGCGTGCCGCCGTTGGCGATGGCTGCGCAATACTCCGCCATCTGCAGCGGCGTGAATTCGGTGAACGACTGGCCGATGGCGCTCTGCAGCGTATCGCCCTGGAACCAGGAGATACCGGTGTACTGTTCCTTGAAGCTCTGGGTGGACATCTGGCCGGTGACCTCTGGCAGCTCGATGCCGGTGTGCTCGCCGAGACCGTAGAGCTTGGCGTAGTACGCCATCTTGTCGATGCCGAGCTCGTCGCCGAAATAGTAGAAGAAGTAGTTGCAGGAGTAGGTGATCGCCTGCACGACGTTGATCTCGCCGTGGGTGTATTTGTAGGTCGAGTAGATCCAGCACTCGGGGGCGTAGCCGTCGTCGATGTACTTGGTGAACTGACCTTCGGTCTTCAGCGTGCGCGTCGGGGAAATGATGCCCTCGGCGAGCAGCGCCGTAGCGGTGCAGGGCTTGAACGTGGAGCCGGGGGCGTAAACGCCCATGAGCGCGCGGTTATAGAGCGGGGCGTTCTCGTCCGCGACGAGCGTTTCGTAATTATCCAGCATCGTGGCGGCGTCGTAGGTCGGATAGCTCACGAGCGCGAGCGGCTCGCCGGTATCGACCTTCACGACGCACAGCGCGCCGCCGGAGATCATTTCGGTGCTCTCGGTGCCGTACATTTCGGCTTCCGCAATGATGCGGGCGCGATCTTCGTTGATCGACTCGATGTGCGCGGCGAGCGCCTCCTCGCACACCTCCTGCAGGCCGATGTCCAGCGTCAGATAGACATGCCCGCCGGGCTGCGGCTCCTTGGTGTACTTGGTGCGGAGCGTGACGCCGTCGAGATTGGAGTAGACCTCCGCCTCGCCGTCCACGCCGTGGAGATAATCCTCAAAGGCGTATTCCACGCCGTCCTTGCCGACATAGGCGTCGAGCGAGTAGTCCTTGCCGGCGTAGGTCGCCCATTCCTCCGCCGTCAGCTTGCCGGTGTAGCCGAGCAGGTGGGCGGCGTACTGCGTTTTGTATTCGCGCACATAGGATGAGGAGAGCTCAAAGCCGGGGATGTCCTGCTCCATGAGATAGGTGAGCAGCGGCATCGAAACGTCCTCGGCGAAAACGTAGGGCGTGGTGTTGATGTTGAAGCGGTCGTTGATCTCGTACCGGACGCCGACGATGCGCCGGGCGTCCTCGGCGTTATACTCGCTGCCGACGCTGTAGCGCGTGCGCATCGCCGCGAGGATCTCCACGGCGCTGGAGTCGAGCGGCATGTCGTTCGCCTTGAGCCAGGCGTCGAGCATGCTCTTCTGCAGCGTGTCCATCTCGGTGAACTCAAAGGGCGGGGCCTTTGTGATGGGCAGCGTGTCGGTATAGGTGTCGCCGAAGCGCTCCACGGCGCTGCACAGCTCGAGAATGACCGCGTTCGGGTCGTCCTGGCTGAAGAGCTCCGTTACGTTGATAGACAGGTTGTTGCAGAGCGAGTTGGACACGAGCAGACGCCCGTAGCGGTCGAGAATGTTCCCTCGCGCCGCGGCGATGGTGATGTCTTCTTTCGTCTCCGTTTCCCCTACGGCGTAGTATTCGCGCCCGCCGATGATCTGCAGCTTATAAAGCGCGACGAAGTAAACGCCGAGCAGCAGCACAAAGACGACGGCGAGCACAACGAGCCGGATGGGTTTTACCATTTTCTGCATGGAAAGTTCCTTTCAAAATGCGGAGGGGGTGAGATTATTTATACGGCGTAGGCACGTCCCGCGACGAACGCCACGGGAAATTTTTGCAGAGATAGTACGAGGGAAAGAGAAACGGCAGACTCCAGAGCGTCTGCAGAAGAGCCGTTACCCAGAGCGCGGCGCTGCTCTGTCCCTCGTAGAAGAGCAGACTGAACATCTGCGCGAACGCGGCGAGAAAGAGCGCCGCCGCGCCCATGATGCAGTAAGTGAAAAGGCGCTTATTGAGATAAAAATCGCCGAGAAAGCCCGCGATGAAGCCCATCACGGGGAAGAGAACGGTGAACAGCACGCTCTGCGAGCCGAAAAAGAGATCGGAGAGAATGCCCGCGGCCAGACCGAACAGCCCGCCGCCCCAGCCGCCTTCAAAGAGCGCCGCCGCCACGACGAGCGCGGGCAGAAACATGGCCCGCACGCCGAAGAGCGCAACGTGGCTCAATATCACGTTCTGCACGAGCAGCGCGCCGATGAGATACAGCGCATACAAAACGCCGCGCCGGGTCTTAAGCCAGAGCTCGTCCAGCTTCATATCGGAAAGCTGGAAATTGATCTTGTTTCGTTTCACTCGATGACCTCAAAATCCTTGATGATGAAGACCTGCGACAGCACGGAAAGATCGACCGAGGGCTTGACGACCGCGTAATACGACTGGCCGCCTGCCTCGCTGCGCAGCTCCGTGACGGTGCCGACGATGATGCCGGACGGGAACGCGCCGCCGCGGCCGGAGGTGACGACGCTGTCGCCGGTGAAGAGCGTCACATCGTCGGTGAAGTAGCTGAGCTTGCAGCAGCCCTCCTTCATGAGCGCATAGTCGCCGACGATCATCGCGGCGATGGACGATTCGCCCACGAGCACGCCCGCGTCCATGTTCACGTCGATCGTCGTGCGCACGGAGGCGTAGTTCTTGCCGACCTCATACACCTGCCCGACGAGCATGCCGGACTCGGTGATGACGCAGTCGCCCTGCTCAATGCCGTTGTCCGTGCCCTTGGAGATCGTAAAGGCGCTCGTCCAGTTGGAGGCGTCCCACGAGGTGATCATGGCGGCTTCGGTCTTGAACGTCGTGTTCTTTTCCAAATACCCGAGCATCGTGCGCAGACGGGTGTTCTCCTCGAGCGCGTCCTGGCTCGAGCGCACCTGCTCCTGCGCCTCGGCAAGCTGGCGGCGGAGCGATTCGTTCTCCGCGAGCAGCTTATCGTAGCGGTAGATGTAGCCGTAAATGCCGCGCATCCACTCCACGACAGAGCCCACGGCGCCCTGAATGGGGATGCGCAGGGCGTTGGCCGCCTCCGGCACCGCGCCGGAGCTGCCGTCCGCCTTCGGGCGCGCGGCAAGGCCTATGAGAAGCGCCGCCACAACGATGATGATCGCCATGCGCACGCCGTATTGCTTCAGATAAGTTTTCAAGGCTTGACCCCCTGTTCTCCCGGGAACGTCCCGGGCGCGAGTAAAAAAATCAGAGAAGAGAAATGTCAAATTCGCGGAGCATCTGCCCCATACGGCAGACCGGAAGTCCTATCACGTTGAAGAAATCGCCCTCGATGCGCTCCACAAAGAGGCTCGCGAGCCCCTGATAGCCATAAGCGCCCGCCTTGTCGAGCGGCTCGCCGGTGGCGATATAGGCATGGATCTCCTCGTCGGTGAGAGCGCGGAAATGGACGGAGGTACACTCGCTCTCCGCGAGCACCTTTTCGCCCTCGCGGATGCACACGCCGCTCCATACGCGGTGCTCCCGCCCGGAGAGCGCGCGCAGCATGGCCTGCGCCCGCTCCGCCGTGCCGGGCTTTCCGAGCACCTCGCCGTCCAGCTCCACGAGCGTGTCGGCGGCGAGGATCACGGCGGCGGGATCGTTTAGGCGCTGCGCCACCTCCTCCGCCTTCTGCGCGGCGAGCGCCTTTACCCGCTCGCCGGGCGTGAGCTCCGGCGGCGCGCTCTCCTCGCCCTGCGCGGGAAGAATCTCATAGTTTATGCCGAATTTATCGAGCAGCTCCCGCCGCCGGGGCGAGCCGGAGGCGAGGATCAGCCGTTTATTACAGTACGCCACGGTAATACAGTCCTCTCGTTATGCCGTTGGGCTTATAATGCGTGCCCTGGATGTAGCTCTCGGCAACTTCCAGACATTCGCGCGTGCTCTCCGTGGAGAAGCATAGCCGCACCGCCCAGAGACCGAGATCGATCCACTCCTGCGTCACGTCGCCGAGCCAGAGCTTGCGCGCCGCCCAAACGGTGTTGCGGCAGCCGAAGTGCTTCGTCACCGGCCATACGCCGCCGCGCGTGTCGGCCATCTGGCCGGGCGTGGTGCAGGTGCACCGTCCGGCGCTTGCCTTCAAAAGGCAGGTCTGCGTCACCATGACGGGCAGACGGCCGTATATGGCGAGCTCGGCGTCCATGCACTTGGGCATCTCGCGGATGTCGGCAAACGTCAGCTCCGGCGAGAGCATCGCCGAGAGAAAGCCCGCCGACGCCATGCCGGAAAGGGTATAGCTGTTCATCACGGCGAGATCAAAGTCGCCGCGGATGCGGAAACCCTCCTGTCCCGCCATCATCGCGAGACCGAGATTTCCGGTGAGCGCCTGCGTGACGCCGCTCTCATGCACCTTTGCAAGAAGCGCGCGCAGCTCGCTCTCCTCCTTTTCGCCGAACGCAACGGAGGGGAGCGCGGCGACGATCTCCGCGCCGTTTTCGCGGAACGCATCGGCGACCGACGGATTTTCCGCGAGAAGCTCGAGCGGGACGTATACGCACTCCGGACAGAGCGCGGCCAGCTCCGGCGTCATCTGCGCGGCGGTCTGGAACGAAAAGTTGATCGCGGGCAGGTGCGGCGCGGGGGCGATGCGTGGCGTCTCGGGAAAGTCGCCCTCTTTGCGGTCCGGGAGCTTGGCGCGCTCCTCGGAGAGCTTATACAAAAGACGGCGGCGGGCCTCGTCCAGTTCGATGCCGGATACCCGGAGCTTTTCTCCCGCGGGAGACTGCACGCGCACCTCGGTGCAGCGGAACGGCGTTCCGGCCGTGCGGTACATCGCCTCGCGCAGACCGTCCTCGGTGAGCTCCACGTCGCCGGCATCGTCCGGCACGGGGCCTTCGATCGCGGCGATGGTCTTGTCCGTATCCTGCGCGCCGAGAATAACGCTCGAGTGCGAGTCCTTCGCCGCGACCGCAAAGCTCACGCCGACGCGGCGCGCCTCGCCGGACGTATAGTTCCGGCGCTGCTCCGCGCAGACGGCCTCGGTCTCGCCGGGGATCTTCTCCGGCGCTTCGGCGGTTTCGTAAAGATCTTTTTTCGCCGCGCCCCACGGGAGGAATACGCGCTCCAGGCGCTCCAGCTCCGGCTCGGCGGGCAGCTGGCTTTCGCGGATGGCGGTCGCCCACACGTCCGTGAACGCGGAGACATACTCGCTCCGGCGCTCGCGGCTGCCGATGGCGAGACAGGCTACGCCCGCGTCGATGAGATCCCGGCACGCGGGAAGCATGCAGCGTTCCTTCCAGCTCAGAGGCGTTGTGTCCCAGCGGCCGCCGAGCGTGTACTGCTCGCGGCAGAGCTCGCTGCAAAGGCCGCGCTCGGCGCTCTCACGCCCGGCAAAAGCGCTCATGCGGCATGTGCCGCACGCGGCGGCGCAAAGCGGCGTCTGCACCCACACGGCCGTCTCGATCGGGCACTGCGCCATGCGGCGGATATCCTCGAGCGGGAGATCGGGGGGCAGGAAAACGCGCCGGAAGCCGAGCCGCTGCGCGATGGCCGCGCTCTCCGGCGTATAGAAGCCGAGATGCGCGTCGGCAAAAAGCGGCATCTCCGGCAGAAGCGAGCGGAGAATGCGGAAAAGGCCGAGATCGCGGACGATGATCGCGTCCACGCCGCAGCGCTGCGCGCGCAGGGCAAGGCCCGCGGCTTTGTTCAGCTCGTCCTCGCGGACGGGGATGTTGAGCGCGAGATACGCGCGGCAGCCGCGGATGCGGCAGTAGCGCACGACCGACTCAAATTCGCTGTTCGGAATGTTCTCCGTCCGGCGGCAGCCAGTCAGATCCTCAAAGCTCAGATATACGGCGTTCGCGCCGCTTTGCACGGCGGCGGTGACGGCCTCCGGCGACCCGGCGGGAGCGAGCAGTTCGACCATAATTTCTTCCTCGTAAACACGGTACCGGGAAAACGGTACTTCTTCAAAATAAGATTATAACACAACGAACACCCTTGCTTCAAGTAGAAACATTATGATATAATATCCGATACACATAGATTATGGGGGACTATACCCCAAAAGGACGAACATGGACGGAAAACGCTATCGTATCCAGGGCGCGAACACGCTCTCTCTCCCGGCGGAGGACGCCGAAAAGCTCCTCGCGCTCGGCGACGGGGAGTGCGCGCTGCTGTATCTTTATATTCTGCGCTCCGGCGGCGTGCTCGATACCGCCGCGGCGGCGCGCGCTCTCTCCCGCACGGGAGAGCAGATCACCGCGGCGGCGTGCCGGCTCTCCGGGGCGGGCCTTCTCACCGCCGGGGATGTGCCTCTGCCGGGACCGGACGAGCTGCCGGTATACCGCACGGAGGACATATTGCGCCGCAGCGCCGATGACGGGGCGTTCCGCGCGCTGCTCGGCGAGTGTCAGCGCGTGCTCGGCCACACGCTCTCGAGCGCCGATCTCAACACGCTTTTCGGCATTTACGACCGTCTTGGCATGACGGCGGAGACGATATTGCTGCTCATCCACCACTGCGCGGATAAGCTCCGCCGCCGCTACGGGGAAGGACGCCTCCCGACGATGCGCGCCATCGAGAAGGAAGCGTTCTACTGGGCCAACCGCGAGATCCTCACCGCGCCGCAGGCGGAGGAATATCTCGCCGCGCTCGCCCGGCGCGACGAGGAGATGGAAAAGGTCCGCCACGCGCTCTCGCTCACGGGACGCGACCTGACGCCCACGGAGCGCAAGTACATCGAAAGCTGGCTTTCGATGGGCTACGGCGCGGAGGCGCTCGCCATCGCCTACGACCGCACCGTCGTCGGCACGGGCAAGCTCGCCTGGGCGTATATGGACAAGATCGTGAAGAGCTGGTACGAGAAAAAGCTCTTCACCGCCGAGCAGATCGAGAAGGGCGACAGCCGCGCATCGTCGCGCGCCAAGCCCGCTGCGGAAAACGCGCCGCGGCGCACCGGCGGGGACGATCTCGCCCGGCTCGAGGGCATACTGAAGAACATCGGGGGGTAAGAGGATATGGAAGGACGGCTTCTGGCGCGCGCCCGCGCCAAACAGGAGACGCTGCGCGCGGAAAACCGCGCGGAGGAGGATCGCCGCCGCCGCGAGATCGCCGCGAAGATCCCGGAGATCGGACGCATCGACACGGCCCTCTGCGCCAATCTGAGCGAGATGGTTCGCATCGCCATGCGGCAGAGCGCCCGCACCGCCCCGGTGGGCCACCGGGCCCAGGAGGCTCTCTCCGGCGCGGCCATCGAGTACATCCACGGCCTGCCGGTGGTGAAGTCCTTCGGCCAGGACGGGGTATCCGTCCAGCGGTTCCGAGAGGCATGCCGGGACAACAAGGCCATCCGCATCAAGAATGAGTTTGGATTCGTGCCCTGGAATTGCCTGCACCTGTTTGCTCTGCGGGCTGCGTCCGTGGGGCTGGTCCTTACCGCCGGGCAACAGGCTCTGATGGGGGCTTTGCCGCTCCCGTATTTTCTGATGATCGCTCTGTTTTCCTTCACCATCTTCGGGAGCGTGGAGGCCATCAACGACGCGGCTCACATCCTGTCGGTGACGGACTCGGTGCTGGATCGGCTGGAGGAGCTGGAGCGTACCGACTTCATTGACAAGGATGGGCGGGAGATTACTCCGGAGCGGTTCGATGTAGACCTCTCCCATGTGTCCTTTGGCTACGGCCAGCGAGAGGTGCTCCACGATGTGACCTTCACCGCGCCCCAGGGGACCACCACCGCCATCGTGGGGCCGTCCGGCTCCGGCAAGAGTACCATCTGCAACCTGGTGGCTCGGTTCTATGACACGGACAGCGGAACTGTGTCTGTCGGCGGCCATGATGTGCGGGAATTTACCTGTGAGAGCCTGCTGCAGAACATCTCCATGGTCTTTCAGAATGTGTATCTCTTCCAGGACAGCGTGGAGAACAACATCAAGTTTGGCTGTCCCGAGGCGACCCATGAGCAGGTGGTGGCCGCCGCCAAAGCCGCCTGCTGCCACGACTTCATTATGGCGCTGCCCAATGGGTATGACACGGTGATTGGGGAGGGCGGTTCCACCCTATCCGGCGGGGAGAAACAGCGGATCTCCATCGCCCGGGCCATCCTGAAAGACGCGCCCATCGTCATCCTGGACGAGGCCACTGCCAGCGTGGACCCGGAGAACGAGCACCTGATCCAGCAGGCCCTGTCCGCCCTGACCAAGGGGAAGACAATCCTTACCATTGCCCACCGGCTGGCCACCATCCAGCACGCCGATCAGATCCTGGTGGTGGAGGATGGCCGCATCGTCCAGCGGGGCACCCATGAGGAACTAATGGCCCAGGGCGGGCTGTACCGGCGGTTCATTGAGATCCGGGAGCAGGCAGAGGGCTGGAGGCTGGCATGAAGGATAGAGGAAAACAGTCTCTCTATGCGTCGGGCGAAGATTATCTGGAGGCCATTCTGGTGCTCAAAAAGCAGAAAGGCATGGTGCGCTCCGTAGATGTCGCCCGGCACCTGGAGGTCACAAAGCCCAGCGTCTGCAATGCG
>ERZ857965.1155-NODE-1155-length-28759-cov-4.956626_pt1 | contig 28759 bp, 40 predicted proteins | sample MGYA00519758_ERZ857965 | MGnify/ENA primary metagenome ERZ857965 (study PRJEB31778, sample SAMEA3449381) | human gut metagenome | biome: human gut; feature: human-associated habitat; material: faeces | place: United Kingdom | collected 2010/2012 ... | reverse complement strand
GGAGAGGTTGATGTGCTGCTGGTGCATCCGGCCTCTTGTGCCTACGGCCTCAACCTCCAGGCAGGCGGCCAGCATGTGGTGTGGTACGGCCTCAACTGGTCCTTTGAGCTGAATGACCAGGGCAACTGCCGCTTATACCGGCAGGGCTCCCCCTATGACAAGGTTTTCGTCCACTATCTTGTAGTGCAGGGCTGCCAGGATGAGGATGTCATGGCTACGGTGCGAGATCGCCAGGACACCCATGAGGCCGTCATGTCCGCACTCAAGGCCAGAATTAAGCGAGTAAAGGAGAGCGCAAAATGAGCGATAATCTGAATATTAAACTGCTGAAACAGCACGCCGCCATCCTGGAAACGGCCCTCCAGACCGTCAACAATGTTTCCAAGAGCATCACGGAGGAGGCAGCGGCCCTGGATGCGGAGCTTGCCCCCATCCAGGATGCCACGGATGCGCTGGTGGCCTGTGAGAGGGCCCAGGAGCGTGCCCGCTTTGCTGAGGCGAAACTGAACAAGGCCGTGGCGGACCTGCGCTTTGTCATGGCCGGTGGTGACCCGTGCAAGGTGTGCGCCAAGGTGTGCATGATGGGTGAGGGAAACTGCCAGCCGGAGTGGACTGGAGAGAAAACGGAGGACTGAGCGCATGACCTTGAAAGAGCTGTCCCAGCTGTATTACTTAAACCGGGAAATTGAGATGGACAAGCGCCGCCTCCAGGAGCTTGAGGTCAAAGCTCTGCCGGGGGCCCAGGTCATCACCGGGATGCCCCACGCCCCGGGCGTGACGGACAAGGTGGGAGAATATGCGGCGGAGATTGCCGATCTGCGGGGCATCATTGAGGCCAAGCACCAGCAATGCCTCTATGAGCGGAGCCGCCTGGAGCGTTACATCTCCAGCATTGATGACAGCCTCCTCCGGCAGATTTTCACCTATCGTTTTGTCAATGGACTCCCCTGGCGGCAGGTGGCCGCTTGTATTGGCGGAGGGAATACCGAGGACGGATGCAGAAAAGCCGTGAAACGGTATCTGGAACGGAACTAAAAGAGATTGTCCGTTTTGTCCGGTGTACTTATGTTACACTGACATAGCGGGTGTATGCCTCATCATGGTATTACCTCCTTTGAGAGTGGCGGCAGGGGGAAGGAAGTGAAACCAGACCCCTGCCGCCATTCACTATGTCTTTTTGGCTGCTTTTCTCAAAGAAAAGCGGCTTTTTATTATGTTTTGGGGTGGTGAGTGTGGCAAAGCTGAATGACAGACAAGAGCGGTTTGTGGATGAGTACCTGGTGGACCTCAATGCCACCGCCGCCGCAAAGCGGGCCGGGTACAGCGAAAAAACAGCCAGGAGCCAAGGGCAAAGGCTGTTGACGAATGTTGACATACAAGCCGCAATCCAAAAGCGCCAGGCAAGGCTCCGGGGCAAGCTGGAAATCACCCAGGAGCGGGTGCTGGAGGAGCTGGCTGCCATAGCCTTTGCCAACGGCACAGACTTTGCGACCATCAACCGCAACGGCCTTGTCCGGCTCATCCCCACGGATGATCTGCCGGAGGACAAGAAAAAGGCCGTTGCCTCCATCAAGGAGGGCCAATATGGCACGGAGGTCAAGCTCCATGACAAGGTAAAGGCGCTGGAGCTGCTGGGCAAGCACCTGGGCGTGTTTGACAGCGGAAACGGCCCCGGCAGCGAACAGGAAAACAACATTTTTGAGGTCATAGACCAGAGCACCAGAGAGGAGATAGACACGGATGATATACCAGAGATTGAGCCCCCGGCAAAATCTGGCCATGACCTGGTGGAATAGGCCCGGCTTTGAGGACTATGACGGCATCATCTGTGACGGCTCCATCCGATCTGGTAAGACCGTGGCCGTGACCGTGGGCTTTGTTATGTGGGCAATGCGCCGCTTTCAAGGCCAAAACTTTGCGCTGTGCGGCAAGACCATTGAGAGCTTGCGGCGCAATGTGACCTCCAACCTGCCAAACTGGCTGGCAGGGGTGTTTTCTTTTCGGGAATACCGCACGGAAAACAAGATTGTGGTGACTGCCGCCGGGCGGAGCAATAACTTTTACCTGTTCGGCGGGCGGGATGAAAGCAGCGCTGCTCTCATCCAGGGCATCACCCTGGCGGGCGTCCTGCTGGATGAGGTGGCCCTCATGCCCCGCTCCTTTGTGGAGCAGGCCTGTGCCCGCTGCTCTGTGGACGGCTCAAAGCTCTGGTTTAACTGTAACCCAGAGGGGCCGTCCCACTGGTTTTATCTAAACTGGATATTGGAGGCCGCCAAGCGGAACATGCTGCACCTCCATTTCACCATGGATGACAACCTCAGCCTCTCCGCCTCCGTCAAGGCCAGGTATGAGAGCCTTTACTCTGGCGTGTTTTATGACCGCTTTATCCGGGGCCTCTGGGTGGTGGCGGAGGGGCTGATTTATACCATGTTCAACAAGGATTTTCATGTGGTGCCGGATGCTCCCCGGCCCTATGACCGTTACTACATTTCCATTGACTACGGCACCGCAAACCCCACCAGCATGGGGCTCTGGGCCCGGGCAGGCGGGAAATGGTATCGCATCCGGGAGTATTACTACAATAGCCGCAAGGTGGGCCGCCAGCTCACCGATGAGGAATATTATGCAGAGCTGGAAAAGCTGGCCGGTGATCTGCCCATCCGGGCGGTCATCGTTGACCCCTCAGCGGCCAGCTTTATTGAGGTCATCCGGCGGCATGGCCGCTTTTATGTGGAAAAGGCCTCCAACTCTGTCCTGGACGGCATCCGGGATGTGGCCACCAGGCTCCAGAGCGGGGACATCTTCATCTGCTCCTGCTGTACGGACTGCATCCGGGAGTTTGGGCTCTATCGCTGGGATGAAAAGGCCCCCATGGACCGGCCCATCAAGGAGAATGACCACGCCATGGACGAGGTGCGCTATTTTGTCCACAAGGTCTTTGCGCCCGAGATTTTCAGCTTTTGAGGTGTGCCATGGGAAGTGTAAGCAAACTGAGCGATAAGTGTAAAAAGTGCCCTCATGTGAGCTGTTGCGATAAAAAACGGAAAGTGGCATGTGCTATTGCAGAATTGCCGGAGCCTATGGTTGAGGCCAATGTTTCTGCAAATACAGCTCCGGTGATGGCGGATGTTTTGGTCAAGCACAATTACCGAGATGTGCATATTGGACCCGAAACCATAACGGTTGATCTGGAGGACATCAAAGAGCGGCTGTCCAGAGATTTTTATAAAGCGGCGGGCCTCTCTATTGGTTTGTGAGGTGTGCCATGTTTGAGCAGCAGTATGTTTTATCTAAGATTGAGCAATGGGCGGAGCGCCTGCCATATAACACTCTGCGGATTGAGGTGGAGCTCCCTGGGCAGACCCTCACGCTGGAGAAGTGCAAAGCCCGACCCATTGGATTTACCCCCCCCCAACAGGAAAACCAGAAAAGGAGGTGATGCACGGTGGTGGTGCTTAATTTGCGGGATGACTGCGTGGCCAGGGCGGCCACCAATTTCCGCCGGGGCATGACGGACAAGCGCTTTTTGGAGCTTGAAATCACGGCCTGGCTGGGCTCCAAAGAGCGAAAACGGCAGCTGGCCGGTGAGGCCTACTATGACGGGGACCAGGATGTGACCCGCCGCAAGCGCATTGCCCTGGACGATGACGGAAACATCAAGGTGCTGGAGCATCTGCCCAATAATCGATTGGTACACAACGTCTATGCCAAGATGGTGGACCAGAAAACCAATTATTCCTTTGGGCGGCCTTTTTCTCTTGATACTGAAAACAAGGCCTATGCAGAGGCCCTCTCCACCGTCTTTGGGTCCCGTTTTCAGCGGACCATGCACAACATTGGAGAGGGTGCCTGGATTGGCGGCAAGTGCTGGGTGTTCCCCTACTACGACCAAAACGGGGAGCTGGCTTTCCAGCGCTTTCCCGCTGATGAGGTTTTGCCTTTTTGGGCGGATGCTGACCACACCATCCTGGATGCTGCTGTCCATGTCTATGTGGTGCTGGAGTATGACGAAACCGAACAGACCAAGGATGTGGTCAAGGTGGAGGTCATGCACGGCGGCGGCGTGGATTGCTTCATCCGCCGGGATGATGGCACCCTGGAGCCGGACGATTTTGCCCGCTCTGGGCCGTACATAACCAACACGGACCCCCAGACTGGCGAGGAAACCAGCTACAACTGGGAGCGCATCCCCCTGGTGTGTTTCAAGAGCTCCCACCATGAAATCCCCATGCTGTCCAGGGTGCGGTGTCTGCAAGACGCCTATAACAACATCATCTCCAATTTTGCCAACCAGATGGAGGAGGACATCCACTCCACCATCCTGGTCATCAAGAACTATGACGGGGAGGACCTGGGACGGCTCCGGGCCAACCTGGCCACCTATGGCGTCATCAAGGTCCGCTCTTTTGAGGGCTCTGAGGGCGGAGTGGACACCCTCCAGATTGAGGTCAACGCCGAAAACTACAAGGTGCTGCTCTCTATGCTCAAGGATGCCATCATTGAGAACGCCCGGGGCTACGATGCCAAGGATGAGCGCATGAGCGGAAACCCTAACCAGATGAATATACAGAGCATGTACTCTGACATTGATCTGGACGCCAACGGCATTGAGATGGAGTTTCAGGCCTCCATGGAGGAGCTGCTCTGGTTTGTCAATAAGCACCTGGCCAACACTGGCCGGGGGAGCTTTGACGGCACGGAGGTCAAGGTCATCTTTGACCGGGATGTCCTCATCAATGAAACTGAGGTCATCAACAACTGCAAGAACTCTGTGGGCATCCTCTCTGATGAAACCATCGTGAAAATGCACCCCTGGGTGAGCGACCCGGAGCAGGAGCTCCAGCGCATCAAGGATGAGAAAGAGGAGGCCATGGCCGACCCCTACCAGGCCGCTTTTATGAAAAACCGGCAGAACGGAGGGGACGGCTCCGGCAATCCCGTGACCGATCAGAACGGCGGTGGCGGCAATGCCGAGGAATAACCTCCAGCGCAATGCGGACTACTGGGCCCAGCGCATGAAAAACATGGAGGACGCCCTGCTGGACCAGTCCTATTCCTATGTGGAAAACCTGGATGCTCAATTCCGGGCCGCTGAGGCTGAGATTGAGCGCCAGATGTCTGCATGGTATAGGCGCTTTGCCGCCAATAATGACATCACCCTGGCAGATGCCAAGCGGCTGCTCAACAGTGATGAGCTGGCAGAGTTTCACTGGACTGTGGAGGAGTACATCAAGCACGGTGAGGAAAACGCCCTCACCGGGGCCTGGATGAAAGAGCTTGAGAACGCCAGCGCCCGGGTCCACATCTCCAGGCTTGATGCCCTCAAAATCCAGCTCCAGCAGCAGGCGGAGCTCCTCTATTCCAACCAGCTGGACTACCTGGACACGGTGACACGGCAGGCCTATGCCGGGAGCTACTACCACACGGCCTATGAAATCCAAAAGGGCCTGGGTGTTGGGTGGACCATGCAGGCCGTCAATGAAAACACCATCAAAAAGGTGCTCTCCCGGCCCTGGACCACGGACGGCCAGACATTCCGTGACCGCTGCTGGACGAACAAGCAAAGCCTTGTCAATTCCGTCAACACCCAGCTGACCCAGATGATTATACGGGGGGAGCCCCCGGACAAGGCCATCTCTGCCATTGCCAAGCAGTTTGAGGTGTCCCGCTCCAAAGCGGGCCGCCTGGTGATGACGGAAAGCGCCTATTTCTCCAGCACGGCCCAGCAGGACTGTTTCAACGCCCTGGGTGTGGAGCAATACCGGATTGTGGCCTCTTTTGACCGGGACACCTGCTCCCTTTGCGCTCAGCTTGACGGCAAGGTGTTCCGCATGTCGGACTACCAGGTGGGGCTCACCGCTCCGCCGTTTCATCCGTGGTGCCGGTGCTGCACCTGCCCCTACTATGCGGACATGGAGGGCATTGGAGAGCGATGGACCAGAAACCCAGACGGCACCACAAAGAAAATACCGGCCAACACCACCTTTGATGAGTGGCGGCAGAGCTTTGTGCAGGGCCCCACACCTGGTTTGCAAACCCAGGCCCCGGGTGCTACAATTACAGCAAAGACAACCCCGCATTTCCAGAATGTTGTGCAAGGTCTGCCGTCCGCTCCCAGCGGCTACACGGACGCCCTTGAGCAGCATTATGCTGCGGGCAACCAGACGGCCCAGGCTGTCTTTGAGCGTTATGTCCAGCCCGGCTCTGTGGCGGACGGGGCTTTCTCCGGCACGCCGCATTTTGACAGCCGCATCCAAAAGGTCAAAATGAACTTTGCCGCCGACATGAAAGACCCCAGAGGCCCGGCAACAACCTTTTTCCATGAGCATGGCCATTTTGTTGACTTTACATCCTGCGCCGGGAGCGGCTACACCTCTTTGCAGACGCCGGACTTTGGTGATGCTCTGAAAAAGGACTTTGAGGCCTATGTCAAGGCCACCATGAAAGCCAACGGCACCCGGAAAAAGACGGATGCCTACACCATCATTGCCCGGGAGCTCATGGACGCCGATCACAACGCCATTTCCGATCTGTTCGGCGGGCTCTCCAGGAACAAAGCCCGGGGCAATTATGGCCACGCCACCCGCTACTGGACATACTACGGGATGCTGGAGAAAGAGGCCTTTGCCCACATGTTTGCCGCTCAGTTTGATGCTGGGCGCTACGCTCTCATGCAGAAATATTTTCCCACCGCTTTGGCGGAGTTTGAAAAGCTCTTGAAAGGTGTGATTTAATGACGCTTTTGGAATACAGCAACAGCAAGCTGGTGCAGGACGCCGCCACCGCCTATGCTGAGAGGCATGGCGGGAGCTTTTTCTGGGAGGAGCCCGGAGGCGGCTTTGTGTATGAGCTGGAGGAGGACACTTTTTCCCCTCCTGCGGATGCCACCGTTGACCAGGTGCTCAAGGACCTCCAGGGCGGAAAGCTCATCCCTGACATCTGGACAAAGCTGGAGGACCCCGGCCCGGATGTCCTCTATTAAACCGTTGATGAAAGCATCGTGCTGAAAAGCACGGTGCTTTTTTCATACTCAAATACCACCGGGCCCCGGTGGAAACCAACAGGGGCGCTGCCATACCGGGACTGGCCGGACACAAGGAAAGCAGATAACAGGAGGTAAACGAAACATGAAACTTTTATGGCTCAAGGAAATCATTGGCGATGCCTACACGGAGGACATGGACGCCGCCGCCTGCCAGGCGATTGGCAAGGACTTTGTTGCCCGTGCGGACTTCAACGCCAAAAACACCCGTGTCAAGGAACTGGAGGCCCAGGTGGGCCAGCTTGAGGAGGCCGCCAAAGGACACGCCAAGCAGCTGGAGGAGCTGAAAAAGTCCGCTGGCGATAACGAGGAGCTGACCCGCAAGATTGGTGAGCTGGAGCAGCAGAACAAGGCCGACAAAGCCGCTTTTGAGAAAGAGCTGGCCAACATCCGGCTGACCTCTGCCGTGGATGCTGAGCTCACCGCCGCCGGAGCCAAGAACAACACCGCCGTCCGGGCTCTTTTGGCTGACTACCTCAAGGATGCCAAGATTGAGGATGGCAAAGTGGTGGTCAAGATCAACAATGAGAGCATCACGCTGGCCGCCAAAATCGAGGCCATGAAAAAGGACGCCGCCACGGACTTTCTCTTTGGCAATCCTGGCGGAAAGCTGAGTGGCTGGAAACCCGGGGACCCTGACAACGGACGCAAGCCCGGCGAGGGGAAAAAGCCCTCTGAGATGACCTACGCGGAGCTGGCGGCCTGGATGGCCGAAAACCCGGATGCCAAGCTGGAATGAGGTGCAACATGAGAAACATTACAACCCCCACCAAAGCGGTGTCTTTTGAGGACGCTTTGAGAAACCTGGCCGCCAAGCTGACAGGCACTCCTGTTGCCTCTTTGCCCCGCACCCAGGAGAGCGTGGTGCAGTATATGGCGGAGCGCATCCCCTCTGTGGATGATCTGGCGGAGGCCGTGACCAAGGAAGTTATGGCCCGCCTCTCTCCTGCGGCCTCTGAGGAGCCCCAGGAGGCCCAGGATGCCGCACCCGAGGAACAGGCCTCCCCCGAGGCTGAAACGCCCGCTGAGGAGCCCCAGGCGGTTCCCAAGACCCGCAAACGCAAGACCTAAAACCATTTTGTAAGAAAGGACGATTGAATTATGCCTAACACTAAGTTTGACACTAAGTTTGACGCCAAGTCTTTCAATCCCCGGGCTTTCAAGTATGCGGTGGACCGCATCCCCCGCACCCGGCTCAATGAGATGCGGAAGTCCAGAGCTCTGGCTGGCAATCCCGACATCCGGGATGTGTTCAGCACCCAGGGCGGCACCAGCTATGCCCGCATTGCCATGAGGGGCCTGCTGGACGGCGATGCCGTCAACTATGACGGCCAGACCAACATCACCGCCACCTCCACCAAGACCTTTGAGCAGGGCGTGGTGGTGGTAGGCCGTGCAAAGGCATGGACTGAAAAGGACTTTTCCTTTGACATCACCGGCGGTGTGGACTGGATGGACAATGTGGCCCAGCAGGTTTCTGAGTATTGGCAGGACATTGACCAGGACACCATTCTGGCGGTCCTCAAGGGCGTCTTTTCCATGACCGGCGGCCAGAGCGCTGAGTTTGTGGCCAAGCACACCTATGAGGTGGCTGGCAATCTGGAGGCAACCACCATGAACAGCGCCACCGTCCAGGCTTGTGGTGACCGCAAGCGCCGTTTCTCTCTGGTGTTTATGCACTCTGCTCCCGCCACTAATCTGGAAAACCTCAACCTGCTCACCGCTCTCAAGTACACCGATAAGGAGGGCGTGACCCGTGACCTGACCCTCTACACCTGGAATGGTAAGATTGTGGTGGTGGATGACGGTATGCCCGCCACCGATGGCTATTTCCCCGCCCGCGTTGGGGATGAGGGCGCTCTCCAGGTCAAGGCCTCCGGTGCTACCGAGGGCCAGATTGACCAGGCAAAGGTCAAGGCCTCCGGTGCTACCGAGGGCCAGATTGACCAGGCAAAGGTCAAGCCCTACTTTGGGGAGGGCACCCCGGCAGCTGAGAGCTATGTGGTCCCCGGCACCCAGTATGTCACCTATGTGCTGGGTGAGGGCGCAATCAGCTCTGAGGACATCGGTGCCAAGGTTCCCTATGAGATGGCCCGTGACCCCAAGACCAACGGCGGCGAGGACACTCTCTACACCCGCCAGCGCAAGGTCTTTGCCCCCTTTGGCATCTCCTATGAAAAGAACAACCAGATCAGCCTCTCTCCCACGGATAAGGAGCTGGAGGACGGTGCCAACTGGTGCCTGGTCCATTCTGGTGAGAGCAGCGAGGAGAGCCGCTCCTACATCGCCCACAAGGCCATCCCCATTGCCCGCATCCTCTCCAGAGGCTAACGGCCATGGAGGATGTATATGAGGCCGTTGTGACCCGGCTGGCCATGCTGGGCTACACTGTCACGGACGATGACAAAACCGGCCTTGAGTACACCATCCATAAGTGTGAGGCAGAGCTCCTGGTGAACATCAACCACCGGGAGCTCCCGCCTCCTCTTTTTTATACGCTTGTGGACATGGTGGCCGGTCAATTCCTGTTTGATAAGAAAGCCGCCGGTGGGCTGGAGGGCTTTGATTTTGAGGCCCCCGCCAAAAGCATCACGGAGGGTGACATCTCCGTCACCTTTGCTGGGGCCAGTGATGGTGCAAGCAATGCGGAAAGCCGCTTTGACGCCATGCTGTCCAAGCTCATGCACCCGGCAGAGAGTACACTGGCAGCTTTTCGGAGGCTGAGGTGGTAGGAATACCCGCCGCCTACAAAAAGGCCATCCAGAGCCTCTGGACCGGCCTGGCCACCGTCACCGTGCGGCAGGGAGTGCTCAACCCTGCCAATGGCCGCACTGAGCCGGTGGAGAAAGTGACGGCCTCCGGCCTGCCCTGCCGCATATCCCACCAGACGGTCAAAAGCACAGAGCCAACCGATGAGGCCGCCCTGGTGGCCCAGACGGTGACGCTCTACATTGACCCCTCTGTGGACATCCCGGAGGGCTCCAAGATCACCGTGACCCAGAACGGCGTCACCCGTGACTATGAGCGGAGCGGCAAGCCCGCCGTCTACACTTGCCACCAGGAGGTGCCCCTGGAGCTTTTCAAGGAGTGGGCATGATGCGCTGGGGAAATGTTGATTATAGGCAACTCCAGAAATTGCGGGACAACCTGCAAAAGCTCCAGGACATGGACCTGGACAAATTTTGTGAGGATGTGTCCAAAGAGCTGGCAGCCCGGCTGTTGGCTCTTGTCATTCCCCGCACACCTGTGGGGCAGTACCCAAAGAGCAGCGGGAAGAAAGGCGGCACCCTCCGGCGGGGCTGGACTGCCCGCACAGAACAGGCAGCAAAAGAGGGCGGCAAGGTGGACCCCAAAGCCTACGCCAACGCCCTGCCTGTGTTCAGACGGGGCCGGAATTTTTACATTGAGGTCATCAACCCTGTCACCTATGCCAGCTATGTGGAGTTTGGCCACCGCACCCGTGGCGGAGGCGGCTGGGTGGCTGGACAGTATTTCCTCACCCTGTCTGAAAAGGACCTTGAGCGGGTGGCTCCCGTTGTCATTGAGAAAAAACTGGAGGCGCTGCTGCGGGAGGCTTTCAATGTCTGAAATTAGTTTCAAAAGTATTTTTGACGGCGTGAGCCTTGCGCTGCACGCCGCTTTTCCTGCCGTACAGGTACACGGCGGAAATGTCAAGCAGGGCCTCAACCCTGGGGACCTCAATGTGGTCATGCCCTCCGCCGGGCAGAGCAGACAGGTGGGAGAGCGGTTTCTCCGCACTCCCACCCTGGATGTCATCTATTACCCCAAAGTGGGGACGGCGGAGTGCTGCGAGATGGCAGATCAGCTCATTATGCTACTGCGGGACATCACCACACCGGAGGGTGACCTCATCCATTGCACCAACAGCGAATGGAGCATTGAGGAGGGTGTCCTGCATGTCATGGTGAGCTATGACCATCACATCTACATCCCCCAGGAGCCGGTCCTCATGGAAACCCTTGATATTGAAATGGAGGGATAAGCATGGCACAAGCCAAGACCACGAACACCGAACAGGCCGCCCCCGCTGCTACCTACACCAAAGAGCAGCTGGCGGCCTCTAAGCGCTACGCCAACCGGCGGGACCTCATCCGGGCTTTGCTGGAGGATGGCAAGGCCTACACGCTGAAAGAGGCGGATGCGCTGATTGAGAAATACATGAAAGGAAAGGTGAACTAATATGGCACTGGGAGGCGGCACCTGGCTGACCCAAAACAAGGTCCTGCCGGGCTCCTACATCGTATTCTCCAGCGTGCCCAGGGCGTCCGCAACCCTCTCTGACAGAGGCTATGCGGCAGCGCCTTTTGAGCTGAGCTGGGGCCCCGAGGACACGGTTTTCCCTGTTACCTCCGGGGAGTTTCGGAAAAACAGCAAGACCATTTTCGGCTACGCCTACGATCACCCCAAGATGCTCCCCCTGCGGGAGATTTTCACCCACGCCACCACCGTCTACTGCTACCGCCTGGGCACCGGGGCCGTCAAGGCCAACAACACCCTGGCCACGGCCAAGTATGGCGGTGTGAGAGGCAATGACATCAACATTGTGGTGTCTGCCAATGTGGATGATAAGGAGCTCTGGGATGTGACCACCTATGTGGACGGCGTGGCCGTTGACACTCAGACCGTAGAGGACGCCAAGGCCCTGGTGGGCAATGCCTGGGTGGACTTCAAGACTGAGGCTACCCTGGGGGCATCCGCCGGGATGCCCCTGACCTCCGGGGCGGATGCCACCGCCATCAACGGTGGGGCCCACCAGGCCTTTTTGGACAAGATTGAGCCCTATGCCTACAACGCCCTTTGCTGTCCGTCCTCCGACCCCGCCACGGTGCGGCTGTATCAGCAGTTTTGCACCCGTGTTCGGGATGAGGTGGGCAGCAAATTCCAGCTGGTGGCATGGCAGCCCACCACGGCGGACTATGAGGGCATCATTGGTGTCTGGAACTCCGTGACCCACTCCACCATCTCCGATGTACCCGCCCATTCCCTGGTGTACTGGGTGGCCGGTGCTCAGGCTGGCTGTGCGGTCAATAAGTCCCTCACCAATTTCAAGTATGATGGTGAGCTGACCATCAACACTGATTACACCCAGGCGGAGCTGGAGGCGGCCATCAAGGCTGGCAAGTTTATTTTCCACAATGTCAACGGGGACACCAGAGTGCTGGAGGACATCAACACCCTGCTCACCCTGTCTGACACCAAGGGAGAGATTTTCCAGAGCAACCAGACCATCCGGGTGTGTGACCAGATTGCCAATGATGTGGCGCTCATGTTCGGCCAAAAGTATCTGGGCACCGTGCCCAATGATGCCTCTGGCCGCTCCTCTCTGTGGGGTGACATCACCAAGCTCATCCAGCAGCTCAATGACATCCGTGCTGTGGAGAACTTTGACCCGGAGATTGTGACCTGTGAGCAGGGTGACAGCAAAAAGGCCGTCCTCTGTATCATCAATGGCCTCAATGTAATTAACGCCATGTCCCAGCTCTATATGAGCGTTATCATCCAGTAAAGGAGGGAAATGACAATGCCCAATCCGACTATGAACACCCAGGACGCCGTAAGCGCCAATTTTGCGGAGTGCTTTGTCACCCTGGATGGCACCCGCTACTCCATGCTGATGGCCAAGGAGTTTGAGGGCAAGGCCTCTGTAAACACCAAAGAGGTCTACAAGCTGGGCGGTGTCGTTGTGGGCCATAAGGCTCAGACCATCGCCCTGGCTTTCTCCATGACCATTTACAAATGCACGGAGATTTTTGACCAGGTGGTGGAGCGTTTCATCAAGACCGGCGTGATGCCCACTATGGACATCCAGACCTCCAACGATGACCCCGCCACCTCTGTGGGCCGGAGCACCAAGATTTACAACAACTGCATCCTGGACGGTGATGTGCTGCTGTCCATGTTCAATGCAGAGGGTGATTTTGTTGAGCAGTCCATTGAGGGCTACTGTGACGGCTTTACCCGCCCCGAACAGCACACCAATCCGTCCTACATGTAACACCGGAATATAAGGAGGAAAAAATCCATGAGTAACCTGTCCGCTTTTATGCGTGCCAATGTTGAGCAGATTGAAAATCACAAGTATGCAGCCTCCCCCCGCATCCGGGGGGAGGACGGCAAGCCCATGGAGTGGGAAATCTGCTGCATCTCTGCCGATGAATACGCCCGCATCCGCTCCGGCTGCATCCGCCAGGTCCCCGTCCCCGGCAAAAAGGGCCAGTACACCCAGCAGCTTGACACCTACTCTTTCCAGGCCAAGGTGGCGGCCCGCTGCACTGTGTTCCCGGACCTCAACAACGCCGCCCTCCAGAATGACTGGGGCGTGGCAAAGCCGGAGGAGCTCATTGGCAAGCTGCTCATTGGCGGTGAGTTTGATGACTATGTGACGGAGGTTTTCCAGGTCAATGGCTTCAAGGCTGAGGATGACCTGGTGGCCGAGGCAAAAAACTAATCCTGGACGGGGACCCGGAGGCCAACTTTGCCCATTTCTGCCTGCAAAAGTTTGGCTGGAAACCGTCCGAGTTTTTAGACCTCCCTATCAAAGAAAGGGCTTTCGTTATTGCCTCCATCCAGGTGCGGGGCGAGGACGAGAAGAAACGGGAGGCGGAGCTGAAAAGCAAAATGAGGAGAGGCAGACGGAAGTAACAGCAAGGCCTCCGCTTTACGGCGGGGGCCTTAATTCTTAAAGAGGGGGTGAACCCGTGGCAACAATTAGATCTCAGATGGTCCTAAATGACGGTATCAGCGGCGTGCTACGAAAGATCAACACGGCACTCAACACCACCCTCAATGCCTTTGAGCAGGTCCAGCGGGCATCTGGTAACGCCGTGGACCCGGCGCAAATCCAGGCGGCAAGAGCGGCACTTGTGCAGGCCAACAATAAGGTTGAGCAGATGGCGGAGGGCTACCGCCGGGCGGCGGAACAGGAGGAAGTCCTCAACAGAGGCCTCCGAAACGGCAACAGTGCTGCTGGCAGCCTGCTGGGCAAGGTCAAAGGCATTGTGGCCACATTGGCAGCCGGTGCGGGCCTAAAAGCTCTCACAGGGCTGTCCGATAAGCTGACCAGCACCACGGCCCGCCTCAGTTTCATGGTGGATGACGGCGGCTCTGTGGATGCTTTGGAGCAGAAAATCATGGCCTCTGCTCAGAGGGCCAGGTCCTACTACCTGGACACGGCCTCTGCTATCGCCAGCATGGGCTCTAATGCCGGGCGGGCCTTTAGCAACAATGATGAGCTCATTGGTTTCATGGAACTCATCAACAAGAGCTTTGTCATTGGTGGTGCATCGGCAGAGGGTCAATCTGCTGCTATGCTCCAGCTCACCCAGGCCATGGCCGCTGGAGCCCTCAGAGGCGAGGAGCTTAACTCCATCCTGGAGAACGCCCCCAGTATTGCCAGGGCCATTGAGAGCTACATGGGCATTGCAGAGGGCTCCATCAAGCAATATGCAGAGCAGGGCCTTGTCACCGCTGAGGTGGTAAAAAACGCCATGTTTGCCTCTGCGGATGAAATCAACGCCAAGTTTGAGAGTATGCCCATGACCTGGGCCCAGATTGCAACAAAGATGAAAAACACGGCCCTGGCCGCTTTTGACCCGGTGCTCACCAGGCTCAACCAGGTGGCCAACAGCGCCCAGTTTAACACGGTCATCAATGGAGCAATCAACGGGCTGGCCATGCTGGCCACGGTGGCCACCGGCGTCCTGGACCTCCTCATCAATGGGGCCTCCTTTGTGGTTGAAAACTGGTCCTGGATAAGTCCCATAGTGTATGGCCTTGTGGCGGCCTTTATCGCATACAACGCCGTGGCGCTCATTACCAACGGCATCAACGGTATTATGGCTCTGGCTGAGGGCGTGAAAGCCGCTGCTTTGATGATGAGCACCGGAGCCACCTTTGCTGCTACTGCGGCACAGTATGGCCTAAATGCAGCCCTGCTGGCATGTCCCATCACATGGATTGTCATTCTGGTCATTGCCCTTGTGGCGGCGATCTACGCCGCCTGTTCCGCCATCGCCAAGTTTACCGGCATAGCCAACAGTGGCTTTGGCGTCATTGCCGGTGGCATCAATGTGGTCATCCAATTCTTTGTCAACCTGGGCTTGACGGTGGCCAACATCGCCCTGGGCATCTGGAACGCCCTGGGAGCTTGTGCTCAAAATATCGGCATCGCCTTTGGCAATGTTATTGCCGGGGTGCAATCCTGGTTTTACAACCTGCTCTCCACGGCCCTCACCGTGGTGGCCGGTATTTGTGAGGCCTTGAACAAGCTGCCCTTTGTGGAGTTTGACTATTCTGGCATCACCAATGCGGCCAGCGACTATGCCGCCAAAGCGGCAGAGGCCTCCGGCAACATGCAGGATTTTGTCAGTGTAGGCGATGCTTTCAATGAGGGCATGAGCACCTTTGAAACCTGGCAGGACGGCTGGGTGGGTGACGCTTTTGACGCCGGAGCCAACTGGGGCGATGGTGTAGCCGCTGGCGTGTCCGATGCCATCGGCGGCCTGTTTGACATGGACCTGGGAGCCGCTACCGACTACGGGACCGGCATGGGCGATTTTGCGCTTGATGATATTGCAGACTATACCGGCCAGACTGCCGCAAATACTGGAGCCGCTGCTGACGCTTTCAGCACCTCCACGGAGGAGCTGGCATATTTGCGGGACATCGCTGAGCGTGACGCCATCAACCGGTTTACCACGGCGGAGGTCAAGATTGACATGACTGGCATGACCAACCGCATTGAGGGCGGAGCCGATCTTGACGGCGTTATTTCCGTATTGACGGACGGCTTTACAGAGGCCCTGCTGACTGCGGCGGAGGGCGTCCATGCGTGACCCTTGCCCATCCCCAGAAAAGCAGAGTTTTTTCCAATGGAAAAAAGGAGGGCATCCACATGAGCTACACATGCTATCTGGGCGGGGCCCTTTGGCCTACCCCGGAAAAGCTCCAGGTCAAAATTAAGGGTAAAAACAAAACCCTGGTCCTCTTGAATGAGGGGGAGGTCAATTTCTTGCGGGCTCCCGGCCTCACAGAAATTACGGTCCCTTTTGACCTGCCCATGCTCACGGGCAGCCAGTCCCCGGACTATTTCCTGGGCCTGCTGGAGCGTATGAAAACCAATAAAGAAACCACCCAATTCATGCTGGTGCGGGTGTCCCCCTCCGGGGGGATGCTCTTTGACACCAACATCAAAGTGAGTGTGGAGGACTACACCATCACAGAGGATGGCAAAAATGGCCTGGATGTGGCCGTTGATGTCAACCTCAAGCAATGGCGGGACTACGGCACCAAGACTGTGACTGTGGAGGAGCCAAAAGTGGAGAGCGCCACGCCCACGGTGACGGTGCAGAAAGAGCGGGAGGCAAGCACGGCACCCACGGCCAAAACCTACACCGTAAAGGCCGGTGATTGCCTCTGGGCCATTGCCGCCAAGTATTATGGCAACGGTGCCGACTACACCAAAATCTACAACGCAAACACGGATAAAATCAGCAATCCCAATCTCATCTATCCCGGGCAGGTGCTCACCCTCCCATGACCTATGAGCTGCTGATACAACACCAGGGGACCATCATGCTGCCGCCCGTGGTGGAAAATGTGAGCATTGAATGGGAGCGCCAAGGACAGCCGGGAAAGCTCACGGCGGAGGTGGTCAAAACTCCCGGCCTGAGTTTCCAGGAGGGGGACCCGTGCCGTTTTTCCGTGGACGGCACCCCCGTCTTTTATGGCTTTGTCTTTGAGAAATCCCGAAAAGGCAGCACGGATGATGTCATCCAGATCACTGTGTATGACCAGCTCTACTACCTCAAGAACAAGGACACCTATGTCTACACCAACAAAACCGCCGCCGATGTGATACGCATGATTGCGGAGGACTTCCAGCTCAATGTTGGTGACCTTGAGGACACCGGCTACACCATAGGGAGCCGGGTGGAGGACAACCAGACCCTCTTTGACATCATCCAGACCGCATTGGACGAAACCCTCAAAGCCACCTCCCAGATGTATGTGCTGTATGACGATGTGGGCAAGCTGACCCTCAAAAACATCGGCAGCATGAAACTGGGGGTGCTCATAGATGAGGACACGGCTGGGGACTTTGACTATAAAAGCTCCATTGCCTCCCAGACCTATGACAAAATCAAGCTCTCCTATGAGAACAAGGAAACCGGAAAGCGGGAAATCTTTGTTGCACAGGACAGCTCCAACATCAACCAATGGGGCGTCCTGCAATACTATGAGAAACTGGACAGCACTGAAAACGCCAAGGCCATGGCGGACGCCCTCCTGGACCTCTACAACACCAAAACCCGCACGCTCAAGCTGCGGGATGTGCTGGGGGACATCCGGGTCCGGGCCGGGACCCTGCTGGTGGTCATGCTGGGGCTGGGTGACATCAATGTTTCCAGCTATCTCATGGTGGAGCAGGCAAAGCACACTTTCAACAACGAACAGCACTTGATGGACCTAAACATGCGAGGTGGTACATTTGTCACTTGACATCAACCAACTGGTCAAGCTGGTCAAGCAGGCCGCTGTGGAGGCCGTCCAGGCTGGCGCTCCCATGAGTGGGGGCTATGGCTATGTGACATCCACCTCCCCGCTTGAAATCACCGTTGACCAAAAGAAAATCTTGTCTGAGGCCCAGCTAATCCTCACGGACGCCGTGAGGGACTACACCGTGGAGATGACCACCATGCCGGAGTTTCACGAAACGGAGGAAATCAGCGGCGGAGCTGGGGACGCTGCTTTTGCGTCCCACAAGCACCGCTACCAGGGCCGGAAAAAGTGGAAAGTCCACAACGCCCTCCAGATGGGGGAAAAGGTCATCCTCCTCCGGTGTGACGGCGGGCAGCAGTACATAGTCCTGGGACGATGGGAGGCGAGGAGCTAATGGCCACACTACCGACCACGGGAGATGACCTGGACCTCATCACCTTTGCGGTGGAAACCCAGCCCAGCTACACCTACAAGCTGGACATTGACCGCAACCAGGTGAGGGGCATGACGGATGAGCGGGATGCCGTCCTCCAGGCTGTTTACCTCATTCTGAATGTGGAGAGATATGCTTTCCCCATTTACTCCCGCGATTATGGCTCTGAGCTGTCCGATCTGATAGGCAAGCCCAAGGATTATGCCATGAGCGAGATAAAGCGGTGCATCACGGAGGCGCTCCTCCAGGATGACCGCATCACCTCCCTGGACGGCTGGACCTTTGAAACGGGCAGAAATTGGGTCCTGGCCCGGTTTACCGTCCATACAATTTACGGCGATGTAAGCGCTCAAAAGGAGGTTGACATCTGAATGTTTGAAAGCAGGACCTATGAGGCGCTGCTCAGCAGCGCTCTTTCCAGGGTGACCTCTCCGGTGGATAAGCGGGAGGGCTCCATGGTGATGAATGGCGTGGCCCCGTCCATGGCAGAGCTGGCCCAGCTCTACATTGCGGCGGACTTTGTACTCCAGGCCACCTACATCCTCACAGCGCCCAGAGAGTATCTCATCAAGCGGGCCCATGACCGAAACATGGACCCCTACCCGGCAAGCGCTGCCGTCTATCGTGCGGAGTTTAACATTGAGGTCCCTGTGGGCACCCGTTTTTCCTGTGAGGACCTCAACTTTGTTGTGACGGCCCGCATGGACACGGAGGATGACACCGAAACCGGGCTCAGCCACCAGGTAACCTGTGAAACCCTGGGGGCCGTGGCCAACGGCTATGGCGGCACCCTCATCCCGGTGGAGTATGTGCAGGGCCTCACCAGAGCAGAACTGGTGGAGCTGCTCATCCCCGGCGATGATGAGGAGGAAACGGAGGCTTTCCGCCAAAGAGTGCTGGACAGTTTCCAGTCCCAGGCCTTTGGTGGAAACCAGGCCGACTACCGGGAGAAAGTGCTGGCCATGCCCGGCGTGGGTGACCTCAAAATACACCCCGTATGGAACGGGGACATTTCCCCAGCCAGCCTCATTCCCGGGGAGGAGGTGGAAAGCTGGTACTCCAGCATCATCTCCACACTGAGCGGCCCTGTGGCCGCATGGCTCACGGCGGTCTATACGGCGGCCAAAGAGAAAAAGCTCACGGTGGGTGGCACAGTCAAGCTGGTCATCATGGCCTCTGATTACAAGGCCCCCACGCCCACGCTGTTGGAGGAAATCCAGACGGCCATTGACCCAGAGCAGAACGCCGGGGAGGGCCTGGGCCTGGCTCCCATCGGTCATGTGGTGCATGTAACCGGTGTGACGGCTGAAAAGGTGGACATTGAGCTCCACCTCACCTATGCCTCTGATTGGAGCTGGGAGGCCGTCAAGAGCTATGTGGAGGCTGTCATTGACGCCTATTTTGTGGAGCTGTCCCAAGACTGGGCCAGCTCTGATTTTTTGACCGTCCGCATTTCTCAGATTGAAAGCCGCATCCTGGCGGAGTGCTCCAGCATGATAACCGACATTGGCGGCACAAAAATCAATGGGCAGGAGAGCAACCTGGCCCTGGGCCCGGATAGCATCCCCTCCAGAGGGGAGGTCACAGATGGATAGACGCCTTTTGAACTACCTGCCCCCGGTGCTCCGGGAGGTGCTTGAGTTTCAGACTATCAACAGGGCCAATGAGCCGGAAATCTCCCTTGCCTGGGACGCCCTGACACGGGTGTTGGCCAACCAATTCCTTGAGGACGCTGATGAGGACGGTGTGGCCATCTGGGAGAAAGAGCTGAGGCTCTATCCAAAAGATACGGACACCCTGGAGGCCCGCAAGGCCCGCATCAAGGCCAAGTGGAATTTGGAATTGCCCTACACCCTGCCCTGGCTGCGGAATTGGCTGGCGGGGCTATGTGGCCCGGATGGTCATGCTGTTTCTCTCAAGGACTACACCCTGGACATCCAGCTTGACTACACCATCCTGCCTGAACCTGGCAGATTGGCTGCGGAAATTTTGGAGATGCTGCTGACCATCCGCCCGGAAAACCTTGTGATCTTGATGACCTCATTGGTGCAGTCCACGGGCGGTGTCCGGCTGGGAGCTCACACTGAGCGCTCTTTGCACATGGACCTTTGGCCCTTGCTCACCAATGAGCTGGAGAGCTCCGGCGGCGTCATTGGAGCCGGGCCTCTGGAATATCGCACGACCATTGAAATTTATCCATACGAACAGGAGGAAAGCGGAAATGCCTGACCAGGAAAAAAAGTATGGCACCAGAATAACCACGGCTGGAGCTGCTCTCATCACTGACTGCATTTTGGCTGGGACAAAGCTGAAAATCACCCGGGCCGCTGCCGGTGACGGCGGCGGCAGCTACTATGTGCCCAGTACGGAGCAAACGGCACTTGTGCGGGAATTGTGGCGGGGCCCTATCGTGTCCGCCGAACAAAACCCCACTGTGCCCAACATGATGGATGTGAAAATCATCATTGATGACAGTGTTGGCAACTTCATCTGCCGTGAAATGGGCCTTTTTGATGAAAGCGGCACTCTCATTGCCGTCTGCAACACCCCGGACACGGAAAAGGTGGCCATCTCCACGGGCGTGGACGGGCGGCTCACTATGCTCATGCACATTGTTGTGGTGGACAGCTCTGTGCTGGAGTTTACCATTTCCCCGTCCCTTGACACCGTTACACCGGAGGACCTTGAGAGGGCCATTGACGACCACAACAAGGACCCCGAGAGCCACGCCGACATCCGGCAGGCCGTAAAGGACACCGTGAACACCCACAATTCTGACGAAACCTCCCACCCGGACATCCGGGTGGCCCTGTCTGGACTGGACAGCCGCCTCTCCGTGCTGGAGCTGAAATACGGCACCGATGTCACCGGCAACAGCTTTGAGGTCACCTTTGGAACACTCACGGGTGTGGTGGTTACCGGCGTCTGGAATGAAACTTATGCGAGGATTGAGTTTTAATGCCAAGTTATGACATCATCCCACTTGCCTCTGATCTGCTGGATTACACCATCCAGCGGGTCAAGCAGAAAGACCCGGAATACAGGCAGGTCAAAGCGTATGTAATGGAAAATGGCCAGATGGTAGAAAAGACCCTCTATGAGAGGCTGAAAGACAACGGAAAGCCTCATTTTCCAAAGAGCCAGGCTTTCCACCTCTGTGCAGAGCTCCAGTCCTGCGCCCTCCGTATTCTGAGGGGCTGCGTGGCCGCCAATGGGCGGTATTTTGAAACTGAGTATGAGGAGCGGTTGAAAGACCTTGACGGCGTGCTCATCGAGTGTGAAACCATGGGCCAGCTCATCAATCTCAGTTTCAAGCGCAAGTATATCACCGGCGATCAATGCCATTACTGGGCGGAACTTGTGCGCCCAGTCCGTCAAAAGGCTTTTAACTGGAGAAAATCAGACGGCAACCGTGCCGCCACTCTCCGGGAGGCCAAAACGGCCCAGGAGCTTGCCAAGATGGGGCAAATGGCTCTGCAAATGGCAGAGGCTCTGCGGCCTCAATAACGGATGCACCGGCCCTAAAGGCCGTGTATTTGGGTGTGACCTGTTTATTTTATGCTACCTCCCCGAACACGAACAACACCAACAACGCCATCTACCTGAACACCAATGGCAATGTCAACAACAACAACTGCACCAACACCAACGGGTCCCGCCCCGCTCTGATGGTAAGGCCCGACCGAGTAGGCCCAAAGCCAAAAGCAGCGCCATCCATCACATCAAAGGAGGTCACATCCAGCCTTGACACCAAGGCAAATACATTGCGCTGATGCCCCCAGCCGCACAAGAGGAGGCTGGGAGCTGCTGGTCCTGTTCCCTGCGGCACCTACACGGCGCACAAGGACAGGGAGGCCCGCCGGGATGAACAGGGGGCCGCCCGTATGTTAGGGGTATGAAACCCGTGCTTAAATTTTCCGAGATTTGCACCTTTGCGGTGCTTTACAAAGCCTACCTTGCGGCCAGACGGGGCAAACGCTCCAGAGCCGCTACCGCACATTATGAGGTCCACCTGCTGGCCAATATCGTCAACCTTGTCTATATCCTGCAAACCAAGATTTACCGCCCGGGGCTGTTCCGGGTGTTCTATGTCTATGAGCCCAAAAAGAGGCTTGTGCAGGCTCCGGCTTTCGTTGACAAAGTGGTCCAGCACGCTTTGGTGGATAACCTCATATATGAACGCATCACAAGAAGTTTCATTCTTGACAACTACGCATCCCAGAGAGGAAAAGGCCTGCACTTTGGGCTGGAGCTCAATGAGAAAACCCAGATTTTCCCGCTGAGAAACGGGATTGACTTTCTGGGCTTTCATACCTACTTGACGGAGCAGGGCAAGGTCATCCGCAAGTTACGGCACAGCAGCATCAAGCGTATGCGCTCTAAGCTCCGCCGGTGGGAAAAAGACTACCCGGCGGGCCTTGTGAGCCGGGAGGTCATCCTGCAAAGCTGGCAGGCCTGGGACGCCTACGCTGCTCACGGCAACACCTGGTCCTTGCGCCAACAGGTGCGGGACCGTGTTCAAAACATTCTAAAGGAGGAAATCTAATGGCCACAACCACCCTCGGCAGTAAGGCCACAGGCTCCATCATCAAGCTCAAAGAAAACGGCAAGCTGGTGGAGTTTTATGTTGGCGTGCATAACTACGAAAGCAGCCTCAACGGAACCGGGAGGACCCTGGTTTTCCGCAAGGACTGCTATGACCAGCGGCAATGGCACACTTCCAATGTGAACGCCTACGCATCCAGTGCTATTGACAGCTGGCTCAACAGTACCTACAAAAACATGCTGGACGCTGACATCCGGGCGCTGATTGGCTCCACGAAAATCCGCTACACTCCCGGCAATGGTAACACCACAATGGGCACCCTGGACCGGGCGGTGTTCCTGCTGTCCGCCTATGAGCTGGGCAAGAGCGAAAGCTGGTTTAACAAGGAGGGCACAACGCTGCCCAATGCAACCAATTATCAGATTGCCAAGCTGAACGGCTCCGCCGTGGTCCAGTGGACCCGCTCCCCGAACACGAACAGCACCGACGACGCCATCTGCCCGGGCACCAATGGCGGTGTCAGCGGCGGCAGCTGCACCAACACCCACGGGTCCCGCCCCGCTTTCACTCTCCCCTCCAACCTCTATGTGAGCGATGACGGCACAGTGTTTCAGAACACCGCCCCCTCTACGCCCGCCAGCATTTCTGTCCCCAGTAGCATCAACGGCGGCTCCTCCATCACGGTGAGCTGGGCGGCCTCCACGGACGCTGAGGGCAACCTTGAGGGCTATATTGTCGAGCGCTCCACCAATGGCGGCTCCTCCTGGTCCCAGATTTACCAGGGCAGCGCTACCAGCACCAGCAACACCGTGGCCTTTGGCACCGCAAGCGTGACCTATCGGGTCAAGGCCTATGACAGCGCCGGGCTTGAGAGCGGCTGGAAAACCAGCAACACGGTGACCGTGACCAACAACCGGGCCCCCAGCGCCCCCGGCGGCCTGACTGTCCCCGCCATTGTGAGAGGCGGCAGCACCCTGGCCATTTCCTGGACGGCGGCCTCTGACAGTGACGGCAACCTCAGCGGCTATGAACTGGAGCGCCAGGTGGATGGTGGCGGCTGGTCCCAGATTTACAAGGGCAGCGCTCTGGCCTACACCGACACCATCACCTCCGGCTGGAATACGGTGGCCTATCGTGTGCGGGCCTATGACACCTACAACTCCACCAGCGGCTATGTGACCAGCGAAACTCGGACGGTGGACAACAACGCCCTGCCGGTCATCACCAGCTCCACGGCCTCCGGGAGCGATCTGGGCACCAAGGAAACCGGCTTTGATCTGACCTATACCGTCAATGACGCCGACAAAGACACGGTGACGGTCAAAGAGTATCTGGATGATGTACTCAAGCGGACCTACACCGCCACCCTGGGGCAGAGCAACACCGTCCAGTGTGTCACCGCTGCCAACTGGCAAAAGGTCCTCAACGGGGCCCACACCATCAAGGTGGTGGCCAATGACGGCAAGGCAGACAGCGCCCCCTACACCGTGACATTTACCAAGGCCGTCTATGAGGCCTCCATCACGCTGGCGGAGCCTATTGACGCTGATGACACCATCACCGTCATGGTGCTCAACATCCTGGGCTCCATCCCCAATGATGCGGACCTGGAGGTCCTGGTGACCAATAACGCCCTGGATGATGAGCCGGTCTGGGAGGATGCCACCGCCGACATCAAGAACGGCAACAACCACATTTTCACTAACAAAACCGCCGCCAAGGGCTTTGCGTTTAACTTCAAGTTGACCGTGAGCCGAGGGAGCAGCAACACCGGCGGCTACATCACTAACATTGGAGGTGCTTTTCAATAATGGGCGTGAAAGTGACCAAGGTGAGCCTCAAAGAGCTGCACAACCGGCAGAAATCCATTGAGGAACTGACCCAGGAAAATGAGGAGCTGCGGCAAAAGGTGTCGGCAACGGAGAACCAGCTGAATGACACCCAGCTTGCGCTCTGTGAAGTATATGAGCTGGTTTTGGGAGGTGTTTAAGACATGGCAAAGGTCTATGCCGATCTAATCAAAAAGGGCCTCAAAACCCTGGATGATGTCCCGGCCCAGCTCCGGGATGATGTGAGGGCTTTGCTTACGGAGAACAGTCATGTGTAAGCTCCGTGAGTTATTGCTATATATCTTGCTGAGAAAGGAGGTGAACTGTATGGCCGTTGTGTACGCTACCCTTATCATCAAGGGCCTCAAGACCATTGAGCAGGTCCCCGCTCTCATCAAGAGCCAGGTGGAGGAAATCCTGGTGGCCCTGGAGGTGGAGGTCTAAGACCTGTATGCCTCAGAGATGGGCGGGGCTTTTGCTCCCGCCCATCTCAAATTTTTATGTATTGGAGGAACTCAATGAGCATCCAAGAAATTCTTGCAGGTGGGGGCGGGGTGCTCCTTGTCCTTATGACCCTTGTGGAAATCGCCCCTGTTAAGATCAGCCCCTGGGGCGCTATCGCCAAAGTGATTGGCCAGGCCATCAACCGGGAGGTGATGGTCAAATTGGATGAGATGGCAGCGGCTCAAAAAGACACCAGGAAACGGCTGGATACCCACATCAAGGTGGATGACGAGAGGGCAGCTGATATGCACCGGGCCCGCATTTTGCAGTTTAGTAATGAGCTTATCCGGGACATCCCACACACCCGTGAGGAGTTTATTGAGATACTGGCGGAAATAGATGGGTATGAGCGCTTTTGCCGTGAACACCCGGACTACCAGAATAACCGGGCCACTCATGCGGTGGCCAATATCAGCCGGGTCTATGATGACCGACTGCAAAAGCATGATTTTCTATGAGGAGGCAGCACAAAATGGACACATCCAAAAAGCTGCTCTGGGCCCATGTGGTCATTTCTGTCCTGTTGTGTGTGGCCACCATCGTCACCAACTACCTGGGCTATGATGTGACCGCCCTGGCGGGCCTTGCGGGGGCCTCTCTTTTGACCAACGGGGCCTGGGGCGGTTTCTATTTCTGGAAAGCCAAAAATGAAAACCGGGCCAAATACGCCCAGCGTTTCCTCAAGCAGTTTGCGGACAAGTATGGGGCAGATGTCGCTGTCCGTGTGGCTGAAATTGTACTGAAAGACTGAAAAAGGAGGCCATTGAGAATGGCAAAGATGAAAGCACAAACCCTTGTGGACAAGGCGGTTGACATCGCCAAGAACTACAAGACCCTGTATGTGATGGGCTGCTTTGGGGCCCCGCTGACCGGGGGAAATGTGAGCCGCTACTGCACCAACCACTCCTACAATAAGGCCCCGGACCGCACGGCCATGATTAAGGCCGCCGCCAATCAGAGCCCTCCTGTTTATGGCTTTGATTGCGTTAATCTCATCAAGGGCATCCTCTGGGGCTGGAACGGGAACGCCTCCAAAACCTATGGCGGGGCGTCCTACGCCGTCAATGGTGTGCCCGACATCGGCGCTGATACCATGATTACCAAATGCACCGGCGTGAGCACCACCGGCTGGGCCAACATGGCTGTTGGTGAGGCCGTCTGGATGTCCGGCCATATCGGCATCTATATTGGGGACGGCCTGGCTGTGGAATGTACCCCCAAGTGGGAGAATAAAGTGCAGATCACCGCTGTTGGGAACATCGGCAGCAAGGCAGGCTACAACACCCGCACCTGGACCAAGCACGGAAAGCTCCCCTATGTGGACTACACGGGGGCCTCTACGGGCGGAGGCACTGGGGGAACATCCCCGAGCACCCCCGGCTCCGGTGGCTCTCTGGAGGCCTCTGTGGGCGATACAGTGACCTTTACCGGCACCAAGCACTATGTCAGCTCCAACGCCACCAATGGGGCCGCCTGTAAGCCCGGCAAGGCTAAAGTCACCGCCGTGGCAAAGAACGCCAAGCACCCCTACCACCTCATCAAGACCACCGGCAGCTCCTCCACCGTCTATGGCTGGGTGGATGCTGCTGATGTCAAGGAAGTGGTCCCGGCCATCGTCAAGGGCTCCAGGGTCAAGGTGGCCAAGGGAGCCAAGACCTACAACGGCGGCAGCCTGGCCTCCTATGTCTACACCACCACCTACACCGTCATTCAGATTGACGGCTCCCGTGTGGTCATCGGCATCAACGGAGTGGTCACGGCGGCTGTCAACATCAAGGACCTCACGCTGGTGGGGTAAAGGAGGAAATCTATGACTACTTCCATCATCCATCTGGCCGTTGGCCTGGTGCTCCTGGTGGCCGTCAACATCGTGCTGGCCCCTGCCGTGCTGCGGATCGTCACCATGCGGAGGCGGGCGGCATGATCCTGGCAGTAGACGCAGGCAACAGCAATATCGTGCTGGGCTGTATGGACGGTCTGACGGTGCGCCGCACCATGCGCCTGATCACCGACCGCAGTATGGACGCCGCCGGATATACGGCCGCCATCAAAGCCTCACTGACGCAAAGCGGCTATTCCGCCGAGAGCTTCGAGGGTGCCATCCTCTCCAGTGTCGTGGCCGCCGTCACGGAGCCGCTGCGGCAGGCCCTCGCCGGTCTCATCACCGGCCCGGTGCTGGTGGTGGGCGAAACGGCCCGAACCGTCATCCTCATCCGCATCGACCATCCGGAGACCCTGGGTGCCGACATGATCGCCGCCGCGGAGGGCGCTCTGGCCAAATATACGCCGCCCCTGGTGCTGATCGACACGGGCACCGCCACCACCCTCTCCGTGCTGGATGAGACCGGCGCCTTCCTGGGCGGGGCCATCGCCCCCGGCGTCCGCCTGAGCGCGGAGGCGCTGGCGCAGCGGACGGGACTGCCCCTGCCGGAGCTGACCGCCCCCGAAAGCGCCCTCAGCCGCAGCACGGTGGACTGCCTCCGCAGCGGCATCGTGCTGGGTGCCGCCGCCATGGTGGACGGTATGCTGGACCGGCTGGAGGCGTCCCTGGGCACACCGGTGACCGCCGTCGCCACCGGCGGACTGGCGGGCGTGATTACGCCGCTGTGCAGGCATGAGATTCTCAACGAGATCAACCGGGAAGAGGTCTATGGGGACATTCTCCAGTGGCTGTCCTCCCATATGAAAAAAAGTTTGCCGTAAGCCTAATTAGTCCGATTTATTGGACAGATAGCGTGTTATACTATGGCCAGAAACCAAAAGGAAAGGTTGATGGCTATGTTTCAGATGCGTTATGTAGGCGGACACGTTCAGGTGTATGACAAAAGCGGCAAGTTCCTGTTCTCGGCGGATACCGAACGGGAGGCCAGAGAAGAGATGGAGGATTATGCGGAATCTGCGGCTTGATATTTGCTACGACGGCACCCGCTACCGGGGCTGGCAGCGTCTGCCCGGAAGGGACGACACCATTCAGGGCAAGCTGGAAACAGCCCTTTCCCGGATTCTGGAGGAATCGATCGAGGTCAGCGGCAGCGGCCGCACCGACGCCGGGGTACATGCGCTGCATCAGGCGGCGAATTTCCACTGCGAAAGCGCCATGCCGGCGGAGGAGATTTTGTCCAAACTGCGGCAGTATCTTCCCGAGGATATCGGCATATATTCCTGTGTGGACGTGCCGCCCCGGTTCCATGCCCGCCTGAACGCCCGCGCCAAGACCTACCGCTACCGTATCTGGAATTCCCGGGGGCCGTGCGTTTTTCAGCGGCGGTACGTTGCGGTCATGCCGGAACGCCTTGACTTAAACGCCATGCGCCGCGGGGCGGCACTGCTGACGGGGGAGCATGATTTCTCCGCGTTCTGCGGCAATGCGAGAATGAAAAAGTCCACCGTCCGCCGAATCGATTCCATCGACATTCAGCGGCAGGGGGAGGAAATCCAAATTCTGTTCACCGGTAACGGCTTTCTTTACAACATGGTGCGGATTCTGGTCGGCACGCTGGTGGAGGTCGGCAGGGGAGAGCGGGAAACGGAGAGCATTCCGTCGCTGTTCGGCGGCAAGCGGGAGGACGCGGGCTTCTTGGCTCCGGCGCAGGGACTGTGCCTGATGGAGGTAGTGTATTGAACATTCAGATTTTCGGTAAAAGCAAGTGCTTTGACACCAAGAAGGCGGAACGCTACTTCAAGGAGCGGCGCATTCCGTTCCAATCCATAGACCTGAAAACATATGGCATGTCCGGCAGGGAATTTGACAGTGTTCTCCGGGCGGTGGGCGGCATTGACAACCTCATCGACTGGGACGGTAAATCCCCGGACATCACCCTCATGAAGTACATGGACGACGCGGCGGCGAAGGAGGACAAGGTCTACGACGACCCGAAGCTCAT